>Ga0183096_1000064_pt1 | contig 285153 bp, 218 predicted proteins | sample Biomet5_FD_127791 | JGI IMG/M metagenome (GOLD analysis project Ga0183096, IMG submission 127791) | Microbial communities from bioreactor (seeded with sewage sludge) at LBNL, California, USA - Biofuel metagenome 5 (version 2) (version 3) | ecosystem: Engineered > Bioreactor > Anaerobic >...
TCATCGTGATTTGAGTCCCGATTTGAATCATGACGGGAAGATAGAGCCTCGGGAATGGATTAAGCAATGTCCCTGCTTTGAAGCATCGAAGTTGCTGGAGGAGCCTGTACCCGGGATGCCGGGGTGGGGAGGGTGAGTGAAATGAACTATCTATAAAAAATAATTATGCTATATTTTTGCTGTTCTTTTTTACTCTTATCGTGTAAAATATTAATTTTGCATTACATATATGAATAAAATGCGTACTATACTATTATTATAAAATTATGTCAGCAATTAAACTATTGGGTGTTTCTAATTTGTCTCAAGCTGTGAAGACTAAACTGATGAAAGTGTACTTACCTTTTATCTCTGTTTCACTGGCTTTTACCGTCTTATATACGTTTCTTCATTGGTTACTTATCATAAAGCTGCAATTGTTCCAACCTACGGAAATGATTGTTAATATCATTGCTCCTTTCGTTGTTTCTGCATTAATCGTGTATTTCTATTTTAAAAAGAAAATAAAAATATTTAAGTTGAAAAAGAAGACTTCTGAGTTTTATGGTATGATGTGTTGGCTCTTTTTTGCATTGCCGGTAATCGCAGGACAATTTTATCTGGAAAATCAGCAAGGTAAACTAACTAAAATTAGTGAGCCGTCACAGATTAATGTGAAAGAACAGACTCTTTTTTATTCAATAGACCATGCCCGGGCATTAAATGAGCGTGGGGGGCTGTGGACCACACGAACGAGAGCAGATAGATATGGTACTAAAATTCGGATTTCCTGTTATTTTGTATGTCCGCTGATTGGTGTAGAGCGAAGTAGCCGTCATAGACTAAGAAATGTAAAAACTTGGATTGGTGTTAAATTTATCAGAGAATTTTCGAATGGTTTTTCTGTCAATAAGAAAAAGCAGAAGGAACAGATTAAAAAATTTATAGAATCTTGCATATTAAGGTATGCGGATTATAAATATGAGACTTATTATCTACGCAATTTACGAATGGCGAATGATAGAGATGAGTTTTATTCGGCGATAAAGAGAACGCATCTTCAGGCAAATCAAAGTGATTTGCTTGTTCTGGAAGAAGAAAGTGGAAGCTATGAGACACGGGTGGGGCATGGCGCTGCTTGGTCTTGGGGGTTGCTTGTTTTCGTCAATTTTATCTGGCTCTTTTTTGCCTTCATACCGGATTTGGACATAAAAGAACTTAATAAATTGGATGAGATTCAAGAAGAAGAACCGAAGAGCAAGCGAGAGGAGTTTTTGAACTTTCTGAAATTGTTTATACCATCGAAGGAGCTCAAAGCAACTCCTATTCTGGTGGATTTGAATCTTTTGCTCTTTTTGGCAATGGTCTTATCGGGTGTTAGTTTCCTGAATCCCCAGGGAAGCGATCTTTTGGGTTGGGGGGCAAACTTTAAACTGTTGACGATGAATGGCCAGTGGTATAGGCTTATTGTCTCGATATTTATTCATGCCGGTGTGATACATCTTTTATATAATATGTTTGCGTTATTACTAGTCGGAGCATTCATTGAGTCTTCCGTTGGAAGTAGAACATTTGCAACGATATATCTGCTCTCGGGTGTTATAGCTAACATTTTTAGTTTGGAGTTTCACAAATCATCCGTCCTTGTTGGTGCATCAGGAGCTATCTTTGGAATGTACGGATTGATGGTTGCTCTGATGCTTTTGAAATACCTTAATAAGAAAATAACGAAAACTCTTTGGATCAGTATCAGCGTTTTTATCGGAGCTAATTTAGTGATAGGCTTAGCTAATAGTGGAATAGATATGTATGCTCATCTGGGAGGATTACTTTCCGGCTTTATCATTGGGATTACCTATTTCCCTTTCGAGAGATATCTGGATAAGTTGAATAAACAATAATGATTAAATGATATCCGGTTAAAATGATTTAAAGTTGTTTTTTGTAATCTATTTATAATCAGTATTTGTTTCCTTTAAGTAACTTGCTATACTTTCAGTACCTACTTGATTATTTTTGAAATATATTCCATCTTTACATTCGAAAAGAGATAAATATCTCTTTAGGATAGTAATATTGATAATTAAATAGTTATATTTATGAAAAATGTAGTATTAATTGGTGCAAGCGGTTTTGTAGGAACTGCTATTTTAAACGAATTATTGAACAGAGGACATCAGGTCACAGCGGTGGTTCGTGATCCTCAGAAAGTCACTCTCGTTAGTGAAAATCTGACAGTTGTCAAAACCGATGTTTCGGATGTGGACACACTTGTAGCGGTTAGTAAAGGGAAGGATGCCGTAGTCAGTGCATACAATCCCGGATGGAGTAATCCCAATATCTACGAAGACACCTTGAAGAATTATCCGCTGATACTGGATGCCGCAAAGCAAGCCGGGGTAAAGCGTTTGCTATGTGTAGGCGGTGCAGGCACACTCTTTTGCGCCCCCGGTCTCAGGGTTGTAGATTCCGGTGTTATTCCTGCAGAGATTATGGATGGAGTAAAATCGTTAGGTAAATTTTATTTGGACATCTTGTGCAACGAAAAAGACATAGACTGGGTCTTCTTCTCACCTGCCGGGGTTTTAGAGCCGGGCCAGCGTACGGGACAGTTCCGTTTGGGTAAGGATGATCTTGTGGTGGATAAGGATGGCAAGAGCCACATCTCCGTAGAGGATTATGCTGTGGCAATGGTTGATGAATTGGAAAAGGAAAATCATCATAAGGAACGCTTTACTATTGGGTATTAAGGATTGCGTGATTTGCTATTCCTGAAGGTTTCTTCCAATTTGTTGATTCTCTTCTTTAAATCTGAGTATGAAAGTGGTGAATCATCGTAAATGAATGATTCGGTCATGGCTTTATAGTCTTTTTCATACTCAGGTTCTAACAGATCGTTTGGCCAAATGATTATATTTTCTTTTTTGTCTTTGTTATAATCAACAGTACCTATATGGTAAAATTTCATGCGATGTGCTATAATATCATTATATAGTTTATCATCAGCAAGTGCGTCCTTAGAACAGGTGTCCATTAATTTCTCTAAATCATAGAGGTGGCGGCTCATCCTTTCTGTTCGTGGCGATTTCTTTTGATATTCTTCATTCAAAAGAAACGCTTTCTCTAAGAATGTTCGTATCGGGAGAACGGTAGGGATAGTACAGAGAGAATCATTATCTACATCCGGGTATTTGTCGTATATCGTTGAAGATATAGTTCTGTTCTCAATAGGTTCGTCCATTGAGAGACCACTTATTTCTATCTTGACTTTGGGTTGAATATATTGATTTTTTTCTTCCAGAATACTTTCAAATATCACGTTTATGATGACCGGATCTCTATCAGAGTCAATCTCGACGGTGCCTTTAGCTGTTTCCTCTGTAGTTACTTTTTCTATTGTGTAACCTGATATCCCGATAGATTGAAGTTGCTGGTCTAATTCGGCTGCGAGTTGTTCGAAAACAATCTTTCTTAAAGCTTTTCTCAACTGCTTTATCTGATTATTTGTTTCACATGCTGCAAATGGATATAATTGCTTGCTTTTTTCATCACGAGTAAACCAACCTCGACTGATTGCAATATCAATGTCCTCACTGAAACGTTTTAGGCCTATGCTTTTCCAGCCTTTACTTAGTGAAGTGCCACCTTTGAAAGAGAGATAATCAGAGAAAGAAGTAGAAAACAATGCTTTCAATGTTACGGTTACCCACCAATCTTTTTCAACGACTAATTCTTCCAGATTTTTTTCGGAACTGACGTTTTGTATTATAGCGATACGTTCTTCTATTGTTTTATTTTGCCACAAACTCATAATTCAAATCTTTAAGTATTTGTTTCACGATTTTCTTTATCCAAACAGGAGTATTTGTTAAATCTGCCTGTATGAGTTTTTTTTCTTGCGAATCACGTAATAATTCTCTTATGCGATTAATATCCTCTTCACGAACTTGGTTTCGTCCCTTGGCCTTAAGAGCCAGTATAAGAGTGGGCATTAGTCGACTGTGATATGCATATACACGAGGGACTCTACTTTTAAGTCGAATCGTTTTTTTTCCTACTTTAATAATTCTGGGTGAACCGGTTGTTAGGTATACAGGCTTCATAGGTACTTGTGTTGATAAGCCTAAAGCATTTAACGCAGATTCTCCGGTAGGTAAAATCTCTGCATGTTCACGTTCAGCAATAGCTTTCACAATCTTTTCTGCTGAAGGATATACCGTTCCGTATCGTGTTATAATAGGCTTATAGTAGATACCTTTAGCCAATCTTTCTAAAACGTTGAAATTTGTTAGGAGCGACAATATTTTACTTACGTAAGCATTGTCGTATTCAGCGAAGTCTCCAACAAAAAACAGTGTTCCTGGTTCCGCTTCTTTTACTTTTATGTCAATCTGTTCTTGAATTGTCATATTAACATATTTTAGTCCGTAACTTTTGCAAAGTTATAGGAATTTTGCGTAAAAATCAAATTATATTGATTAAATAGTATATGTTTAGACTTTGTATTTAACATATATTATTCTGTATCTTTTCAGAAATAACGGAAATGGTGGCAAAATAAATCTTTGGGTATTAGAGGCTGCGTTGTTTCTTATTCTACTTTGTTATAGGATGATGGGGTATAGTAGTGCATATTATTAAAAAGGAAAATTATATCTTTGCATCCCCAATAGTAATAGTTATGAGCCTTGTAATAGAATCCGGTACTTCTACTGATATTGATGAGTTGGAAAAACTGTATGACGATTTAAATGATTATCTGTCGGTTACTACCAATTATGCAGGATGGATAAAAGGAATATATCCTACTCGTAAAGATGCAACTGCTGGTATACGGGATAATACTCTTTTTGTAGTTCGGTGTGATGGAAAGATTGCTGGTTCTGTTATTTTAAACCATCAGCCTGAGGAAGCTTATAGTGATGTAAAGTGGAAGGTGGATGAGGATTATAGTCGCATTTTTGTGATACGTACTTTTGTAGTTCACCCCTCATTTTTAAGAATGGGCATTGGACATGCATTAATGGACTTCTCGTTTGAACTGGCTCTGAAAACAGGCATGAAGTCTGTCCGTTTAGATGTTTATGAAAAGAACTTCCCTGCTATCTCATTGTATGAAAAATGCGGTTTTGAATATATTGGTACCGTGGATTTGGGGTTGGGTAAGCATGGGCTGGATTGGTTCAAACTATACGAGAAAGTGGTTTAAGGAATAAATAGAGTTCAGGCATTCCATTAGGGAATGCCTGAACTGTTTAAATAGAGTATTAAAGCCCTTCTTTCCGCTTCTTCACTTCATCCACTAACTTTGCAAAGGATTTGTCCCTTTTACGCTTTTCATGTTCCGAAGCAGAAAAGTGCCACGCTTCCCGTCGAAGTTTCAGATAGCTGTCATAAACTTTAGGATCTAACTTGCCACTGTTTACCGCTTCCAATACGGCACAGCCGGGTTCTCCCGTGTGCTTGCAATCCTTGAAACGGCACGACTTGGCATAGTCGGAGATTTCCAATACTTCTGCAAGCGCATCGGGATTGTCAATCGTCAAGCCGAATTCCCGAACACCCGGGGTATCAATTAAGATTCCTGAACCGGGCATCAAGACCATTTCCCGACGGGTGGAGGTGTGGCGACCTTTTCCCGTGGACTGGCTTATATCGGATGTGAGCAGTACCGGTTTGTCACAGAGTGCATTAACCAGAGAACTTTTCCCGACACCCGATGAACCGACAAACACCACCGTCTCACCTTCTGATATGGATTGCCGTAACCGGAGGATGGTCTGGGGATGGTGGATGCTGGTGTAGAATACGGGTATCTGACAGGCGATATGCTTAATCTGTTCTTCAACTTTCTGCCGGTCAAAACCTAAATCGGCTTTATTGAGTACCAACACGGCATTGATCTCTTCTTCCATGATCTGAACCATGAAACGCTCGGCTCTGCGGACATTGAAGTTGTCGTCAAGACTTTGCACAATAAATGCTTTGTCGACATAAGAGGCAATAGTCTGCTTGTCGGCAACGGTTCCACTCTTCTTACGATACAAGGTCCGTTCACGGGGCAGCATATCAACTATAATCCCTTTATGCTCATCGAAGGGCTGGAAAATGATCCAGTCTCCGGTGCAGGGTAGCTCAGATTCCGATTTCCCATAGATCATATTTCCCGTTAACTCACACTGAAAGAGTCCGCCTTCGGCAATGACTTCGTAACAGGTGCGATGCACGATGGAAATGCGGCCATGGGGTAGGGGGCTATGCATGGATGCTTGTTTGAGTTGGCTTAACTTGTCGTTCCAACCATAGGTCTTCAGATCAATCATAGCTCACTCTTTTTTGCGATGAAGAACACATAGCCGTAGAAGTCTTTATACTTTTGGTATAATTCTTCTTCGTAACGTTGGTATGCAATGAACTTTTCGGCGGCTTTATTGCCTGCATATTTATGAAGGAACTTTTCGCGGGCTTTATGCTGCGGAATGTGATAATGTTCCGTCCAGCAGTTTTCCGGCAGAATAAAGGTTGCAACGGGGATGTATCCCGCTTTATATACCTTGGCTACCTGGTTGGTTATGGTGTCTATTTCGGGATAGGCGTCCATCCAGAAGTCGTTGATTTCCGCAGGACGTTCGTCTGTAAACCACGAGCTTTCGGTTACAGCAATATAGCCTCCCGTCTTCAAGTATTTACGCCACTCGTTCAGTCCGCGTTCAAAGCCGATGTTGTATATGGCTCCTTCGGACCAGATCAGGTCTAGTTCTCCATATTGAAAGGGCAGGTTGTCCATTGAACCGACGATGCCTTTTACTCTATCCTGAAGATTCAGTTCCCGGGCATTGTTATTGAAACGGTCTATGAATCCGGGGAAGAGGTCAAGTCCGGTGATATTCCCCGGTGCATGTTGGGCCAATACCATGGTCTGCCCTCCCGTGCCGCAACCAAGGTCGGCAATCAGGGATTTATCGGTCAGATTGCCGATAAAGCTGAGTGCCTTAAGGGTTGCTTCGGGGCTACCGGGCCCCTGGCGTTGTATCATTGAAAAAAAATCGCAGATAAAGTTAAAATCGAATTCGTGAATGTTTTTATTTTCGTTATTCATTGTCTTAATGTATAGTGCGTACACGCGAAAAACCTGACAATGTATTCGTCATTGTACGCAGGTTAAAACTAAAATTATAAATACATAAAAACGACTCTCGAAAAGAATGATCCGAGAGCAAACGAAGGGACAATCTGTATTAAAAGCGCAGATTGTTTACTAAACCAAATCCGATTTTGAAGTATTTGTCATGCCGCAAAGATACAGTTATTTTGTGATATTGTAACTATTGCTGCTAAAATAATTCTTGTTTTGAGGACGGATTTTAGGCTTTATCAATGCTTAAATCAAACAAAAGTCCTAAAAATAGGAGAGTGCATCAAAAGTCAAAATAACAATAGCATGCTCTCGTCACAATATACTGTAACGAGAGTATTTTTATAAGATTAGGCTTTGATACACCTATGAAGCTTCTGACCGATCTTCGGGAAGCTGATCGTTTTAGAATGCTTGTAAGGTGACTTCATCGCTTGTTCCATCACCGGCAACAACCTTGAAGGTGTCTTTTGCATCGGCGAATTTTATGGGTTTGAAGTTCCAGATAACTCCGGTTTCCTCACCGGAACCGTTGAGCGTTTCCACTTCTTTTCCGTTTTGATATAGGGTCAGCGATTTGGCATTGCTGTATACTTTTATCTCGACGGGTATATTGGCGGGACGTTTGCTGAACCTCCGGCTGGTGATATAGACCGTGGTGGCTTTGTGGTTCCACAGGGATTTGTAGAGGTAGAATACGTCCTTCTTGGTCTTGCGGTCGCGGGTTACCAGACCTTTATCGTTGGTGAACTTGCGGTATTCGCTTTCCGTGAAGTGTACGCCGTCATCGGTATCCATATAGCCTTCGAAGCGGTCGGCTACAGGAAAATCGAACATCACCCACAGGGAGGTGAAATTGATGAATGGCATCTTTAGAATCTGTCGAACATGTGATTCGTGCAATAGATTACCGAACTCTTCGTCGTGCCGGCTTCCACCGGTCCCTCTCTTGGTTGTTTTCAACGGGTCGAGTGAATGACAGAAGGGGTTGATACCCACACCATATTCCGAAACATTCAGGACGCCCATCTTTTGATGATCGGATGTCATTTCCTTGGTGAAATCAAGGAAGTCATGATAGTACCATCCATTATAACGATTTTCTGAATAATAGTCACCCTTCAGACTGGTATAGCCTTTGCGTTCGAAGTTGGAGCAGTCGGTCATTCCAACAAGGCGGTAAGGGTCCAGCGATTTGGCAAAGTTGTACAGGCTTGCCGACTCTTTCACGATTCTGTCTTCATCAATCCTTCCCTGAAAGCGGTTGTTGTTGCCCCATTCGTCCAATTCGTTCCACATTCCCCAGAACATGATGGAAGGATGGTTATAGAGGTTGGTGATCATTTCTTTCATCTGTTGGTGGATATTTTCAAAATAGGCGGGCGTGGCGTTTACTCCACAGACATTGACCCAGGGGATTTCCGTCTGCACGATGATTCCCATCTGGTCGCATTTCTTGAAGGCATAATCATTGTGTGGATAGTGTGCCAGACGCAGGAAATTGGCACCCAGTTCGCCTACAATGGCATAATCTTGATCGAATTGTGCGGCGCTTACGGCTGAAGCACATTGTTCCCAATCCTGATGCATGGATACCCCCCGCAAGGGATAGGGATGTCCGTTGAGGAAGAATCCCTTTTCAGCATCTACGTGATAGAAGCGGTAACCGACCGTTGTTTCAATTTTATCGAGTGTCTTTCCGTTGGCATTGGTGATATCCAGGCAGACCGTGTACAGATACGGATTAGCAATGCCATTCCACAAATGAGGTTTTGCCAGTGTGAACTTCTTCTGATAGTCAAGGCTCTCATTTGCTTTGAGCACAACTTTCTCCTTGTGGGAGTAGCATACTTTTCCATTGGTGTCTCTCAAGGTTAGCAGCATATTCACTTTCTGCGGTTGGTCTGAATCATTCTGTATGAGAGACTGTATCAGGGTGAGTGCCTTACGGTCTGTCACTTCAGGGGTGGAAACATGCATGCGGTACAGACCATAGTTGACCGGCGATGCATACACCTCGTTCATCTCTAATAAATAGGCCGGGTTGTGAAGTCCGTTATTCTTGTTGAAATCGGAACTTACCGGAATCAATTCCAGATCTTCGTGATTATCGCACATCACCATGAGTTCGTTCTCACCCGGTTTGACCGCTCCTTTCAATGAAACGACGAAGGGCGTATAACCACCTTTATGGGTGCAGAGGAGTTTCCCGTTGACCGAGATGGTTGCCGCCTGTGCTGCGCCTTCAAACAACAGATACAAGGGATGGGCAACCTGTGCCTCTGATAAATTCAACACTTTCCGGTAATAAGCTTTACCCCGGTAGTATCTGGCTGAATGGCCATCGATGGCGTTGCAGGAGTGGGGGATGGTAACCGTTGTCCACATTTCCGGATACGCTTTTGCAAACTGCCATGTTTTAAGATTGGTGACTTTATTCCCCAAGATCGGGGGGATGTCTACGGATTCCGCCCTTGTTTCCAGATTTGTTATCGTCACAAAAGAAAGTAAAGCAATCAGTGTTTTTAGGAATGTTTTCATCATGGCATTGGGTTATTTCTACAAATTTACAAGATAATTCTAAAAAAATAAAAGGATGCTTTATTTAAATCCTATTTAAAGGAATAAATAGTCTCCTAATATCATGTTTTGTAGTGAAATGACTATTTTTGTTTGCAAATATTAATAATGAAAGAGCTAGATGAAGTACAAATATGTAATTTTTGATATTGACGGTACGTTGGTTGACAACGAAAAAGCGGTGATAGCCACGTGGCAAAAAACTATAAATCAATTACTTGGTAAATATTATAAGGTCTCCGAATTAGATTTTGTTTTGGGCATTCCCGGAGAAACCTCAATGCAACGGCTCGGGATAGAGAATCCTCAGGAAGCATTCAAGGTATGGAGTGAGAATTTTATGGTCCTTAAATCTGAAATAGAATTATTCCCGGATATTGAGAAAACTATTTTAGGTCTAAGAAGTAAAGAAGTTGATTTAGGGTTGGTCACATCACGGACTCGTGACGAATTGAATAATGATTATGCTTTATGTCAGATAATAGATAATTTCAATACAATAATATGCGTTACTGATACCCTGCGTCCCAAACCATATCCCGATCCTTTGTTAGCCTATCTTACCCAATGTGGCCTATCAGCACAAGATGCACTCTATGTCGGAGATAGTGATTATGACGGCCAATGTGCAAAAAGCGCAGGAGTGGACTTTGGTTTAGCTATGTGGGGGAAGAGTAATAGCCGAAATATGGATGCCAAGTTTGTCTTTGAAACCCCGTTGGATATTTTAAATATTTAAAGATTATGGGGTACGAATTGGTTACGGAAGTATGTTCTGTGGAGAATTTAGCAAAGAAAAAGCAACTCGCCGAATAATACCTTGCCAACTCGCCGAGTAAAATTCAGCCAACTCGCCGAATATTCAGATATATGTTGTACTTTTATGAGTAAAATCAGATATAGACTATTTTTGATTTGCTTTATATCTTCCCCAGAATTTATAATGTGTCAGAGAAGTTAATGAAATTATTTTCGCTATAAACTTATTGCTTAAAATCCAATGCTGTACACGATATAAGACCAATAAAAGAATGAATAATATTAGATTGAAAATCAAAAATCTGATTATCCAAGACGCATTTGTCAGCAAGTCTTGGAATAGGAATGAACATGCGGTTGATGCCAAAACGATAATAATGAGCCATAAACCATGTGTTGTTTCTATTGCTTGTAGAGGGCAGTTATTCATACATTTCATACAACTTTCACACTTTAAGCTCCAAAATGGTCGGGCGTTAATTATGCTGATTGCTTGAACGGGGCATTGTCTGATACAAAGATTACAATTATTGCATTTGCTTGATGCATAATAGGATTTTGCAAAAAAGTCTCGACCAATCACATAGTATGCCAAAGCAATGGGAGAGATTAGTAAATCTTGAATCATATCTTTGTCAGAAGTAAAGTCTGTTTTTCCAGAATATAATTTTTCAAAATGACTTTTCATGCGATTGTAATTCTTTTCATAAATAAATCTGATGGAATCCTTGCGGAGTGCAGGGTGTATTGACAACCAGTTGGATGGCATATCAAAAGGTATTTGTCCGACAATGCTGTATCCCTTTTTCTTTAGAATACATGAGGATACGAAAAACGCAATACCCGTTAATCCCGGAATAATAATATTGCCGACTTTTATTCCTGCTCTGGTGTTCATCAGCACTACTTGATTGGTTCCTTTTGGAAAGTTACGAATAAAATCGGATGTAATTTTCGGGTAGTTGAATCCATGTATAGGAGAGATGAAAACGATTAAAGATTTAGAATCTATTTCTTTCAAATACAGATTTTCTTTTGAAGCAATATTAAAAATCCGGCAACTTAATTTGTTTTCCAAGGCACATGCTGAAAACCATGATGCTATCATTCGTGCATTTCCTGTTCCTGAAAAATAGAATATTATTACTTTTTCAAATTGCTTCATATTGCTGATAGTCTTATTAGTCTGTAAATATAGATGTTTTTCTAATGCTATATTTTACATTTCCTGCTATTTCTATGGCTATATTATAAATGTATAAGTAATTTTGGAAAAAAGCATAAAAAAAAGAGCTACTTTAATGTAACTCTCTGACTTTAAGTGATCCGCTTGGGGTTCGAACCCAAGACCCCAACATTAAAAGTGTTGTGCTCTACCGGCTGAGCTAGCGAATCGAACCTGTTTTTGCTGTTAAGCGGGTGCAAAGATAGGGACTATTTTTGTATTTGCAAATGGATATCCCATTTTTTCTTATCTTTGTACGCGATATTATGAACTTAATACCTATATATATTTATGGCAACAGTTGACGATAAGAAGATTATCTTTTCTATGGTAGGGCTGAATAAAATTATTCAGCAGAACAATAAGCAGGTGTTGAAGAACATTTACCTGTCGTTCTTTTATGGCGCGAAGATCGGAATTATCGGTCTGAATGGTTCGGGTAAATCTACATTACTAAAGATTATCGCCGGATTGGACAAGGCGTACCAGGGAGAAGTTGTGTTTTCACCCGGTTACTCGGTGGGGTACTTGGCTCAGGAACCTTATCTGGACCCGACAAAAACGGTGAAGGAAGTGGTGATGGAAGGAGTGCAGCCTACTGTGGATGTACTGAATGAGTATGAGGAGATCAACCAGAAATTTGCTTTACCGGAGTATTATGAGGACGCGGAAAAGATGGATAAACTGTTCGCCCGTCAGGGGGAACTTCAAGATATGATTGATGCTACGGATGCTTGGAATCTGGATAGTAAACTAGAACGGGCGATGGATGCACTTCGTTGTCCGCCGGAGGATCAGTCGGTGGAACATCTTTCAGGTGGTGAACGCAGGCGGGTGGCGTTATGTCGCTTATTGCTTCAGAAACCGGATGTGCTTTTGCTGGACGAACCGACCAACCACTTGGACGCGGAGTCTATTGACTGGTTGGAACAGCATTTGCAGCAGTATGAGGGTACGGTGATTGCAGTTACGCATGACAGGTATTTTCTGGATCATGTGGCCGGATGGATTCTGGAATTGGATAGGGGTGAGGGTATTCCCTGGAAAGGGAATTACTCGAGCTGGCTGGAACAGAAAACGAAGCGTATGGAGATGGAGGAGAAGACGGCCAGTAAGCGCCGGAAGACTTTGGAACGTGAGTTGGAATGGGTACGCATGGCTCCCAAAGCACGCCAGGCAAAGGGTAAGGCTCGTTTGAATTCGTACGATAAGTTAATGAATGAAGATATAAAAGAAAAAGAGGAGAAGTTGGAAATCTTTATCCCCAATGGTCCGCGTCTGGGTAATAAGGTGATTGAGGCGAAGCATGTGGCAAAGGCTTATGGCGATAAGCTGCTGTTTGATGACCTGAACTTTATGTTACCACCGAATGGCATTGTAGGTGTGATTGGCCCGAATGGCGCGGGTAAGACGACGCTGTTCCGTTTGGTTATGGGACTTGATACAGTGGATAAAGGTGAGTTTGAAGTTGGAGAAACGGTGAAAGTGGCTTATGTGGATCAGCAGCATAAGGACATCGATGCGAATAAGAGCGTTTATCAAGTGATATCGGGTGGTACGGAGTTGATCCGTATGGGGGGACGTGACATCAATGCGCGTGCCTATTTATCGCGTTTCAACTTCTCGGGAGGAGATCAGGAAAAGCTTTGCGGTGTGCTTTCGGGTGGGGAGCGTAACCGTTTGCATCTGGCGATGGCTTTGAAGGAGGAAGGTAATGTGTTGTTGCTGGATGAGCCGACCAATGATATTGATGTGAACACACTCCGTGCTTTAGAAGAAGGTCTTGAAGATTTTGCCGGTTGTGCAGTGGTTATCAGTCATGACCGTTGGTTTCTCGATCGTATATGTACGCACATTCTTGCTTTTGAAGGTGATTCTAATGTTTTCTTCTTTGAAGGGTCTTATTCTGAATATGAAGAAAATAAATTGAAACGTCTTGGCAGGGAAGAGCCAACTCGTGTACGTTATAGAAAGTTGATGAATGATTGATAATTATTAGAATATCGTAACTAATAGGTCTTGATATGTAATAAATGGAAAGCTTTGCATTTTTTATGCAAAGCTTTTTTTTAAAATAGATAAAAAAGCTCCTTTTAGGATTAAAAAATTGTAGTATAAATGTAACGTATATCCAACTTTTATTAATTATATTTGCGTCTGGAAACATAAATTAATGTTTAATTAACAGATTCTATTAACAAAAAACAGAAGTATGAAAAAACATCTCATTCATTTCCTGTTAGTAGCTACGCTATCGGTATTTGCTTCCGCAGCGTGGGCACAGACAACAGTGAAGGGGCAGCTAATTGATGCTGAAAGTGGCGAGCCTTTAGTAGGTGCTTCGGTAATGGTCGAAGGAACGTCTCAAGGCAGCATAACTGATCTCGATGGCTATTTTAAGCAAAAAGTTGCTTCCAATGCTACACTAGTGTTCAGCTACATTGGGTACAAAGATTTAAAGAAGATAATTACACAGAAGGGTGCTTCTGTTGATTTAGGCGTTATTAAAATGAAACCGGATGCCGTGTTACTATCCGATGTAACTATTACTTCATCTATTGCTGTAGCACGTAAAACTCCAGTTGCTGTGTCAAGTGTTGACCCGGTGTTTATTTCTGAAAAACTTAGTACACAAGAGTTTCCTGAAATATTAAAATCGACTCCTGGTGTATATGCATCTAAGGATAATGGTGGTTTTGGAGAATCTCGTATTACTTTACGGGGATTTGGATCTGCAAATGTCGGTGTTATGATTAATGGAGTGCCGATGAATGATATGGAGTGGGGAGGTATATATTGGTCCAATTGGGCAGGTCTATCTGATGTAACTCGTTCTATGCAGGTTCAGAGAGGATTAGGGGCCTCAAAACTGTCTTCTCCGTCTGTTGGTGGTTCTATTAATATTATAACAAATTCAACGGATGCCAAAAAAGGAGGTACTGTTTCCTATGGAGTTGGTAATGATGGATATAACAAAATGTTGTTCAGTCTTTCTTCTGGATTAACGAAAGATGGCTGGGCTTTTTCAGTTTTGGGTTCTAAGACTTGGGGAGACGGGTATATTCAAGGAGGTAAGTTTGAATCCTATTCTTGGTTTATCAATATATCAAAGCGTATTGGGGATAATCACTCTTTATCATTAACTGCTACAGGAGCTCCTCAAACCCATAATAAAAGATATGATGAATTGACTATTGCAGAATGGGATAAGCAAAAAAGAATCAACGAAGGAGTGGGATACCGTTACAATGCAGCTTTTGGGTATGATATTAATGGCAATATTATGACGGGAACCAGTTACAATTCTTATCATAAACCTCAGATTTCTTTAAACCATGTTTGGCAGATTGATAGAAAGTCGAGCCTTTCGTCTTCTCTTTATGCATCAATTGGGAGTGGTTATGGTTATCGTGGCGTAGGATCTTCGTACTCAAATTTGTATGGAGCGTCTAATGGTATTCCTAATACGACTTACCGTAAAGTAGATGGCACATTTGATTTTGCATCTTTGATGAAAGATAATGCCGAATCTGATAATGGAAGCATTGCAGCTCTTGCAAAGAATATGAATAATCATCTTTGGCTTGGTTTGCTCTCAACTTATACAAAACAGATAAATGATTATCTAAATTTGCAGGGTGGCATTGATTTGCGCTATTATAACGGTAAGCACAAAGCTAAAATTTCGAATTTATTGGGTGGCTCATACGTGATTGATACAGATCGAAAGAATGTTCCCTATAAAAAAGATGACATTGCTTGGCAAAATGAACGCTTAAGAGTGGGGGATGTTGTTTATCGTAATTTTGATAGTTTCATCACCCAATATGGAGCATTTGGACAGTTGGAATATTCGAGAGATAAATTATCTGCTACGGTCTCAGGTAATGTGAATGCAGCAACTAATTCTCGTAAGGACTATTATTATGCTGATAATGAAAAATCTCCTAGTAAAACAAAAGTGGGATATGGCATTAAGGGAGGTGCAAATTATAATTTAAATGCTAATAATAACATATTTGCCAATATTGGTTATTATTCCCGTACTCCGTATTTTTCAGGTGGTATTTTCTTAAATTCTCAGACAAGTAATGCTTTTAATCCAGATTGTAAAAATGAAAACGTGTTTTCTTTTGAATTGGGTTATGGTTATTCTTCCAAGGTATTGTCTGCTAACTTGAATTTGTATCGTACTGCATGGAATGATCGCATTATTCAAAAGCGTTTAACTGTTTCTCAAGAAAGTTCTTATGTTTATTTGAATGGAGTTAATGAATTGCACCAAGGTGTTGAATTCGACTTTAAATATCGTCCGGTACATTCTTTGACTATTACTGGTATGTTTTCATTCGGTGATTGGACAATGAACAAAAATGGTGTTCTTGGATATATGTATGATGCAAATGGTCAGGCTGTTGATAAGAATCTTAATGTTGTTGCTGCAGGATCTGCTGAACATGCAAAACTTATCATGAATACTAAGAACATTAAGATTGGCAATTCAGCACAGACTACTGCTGCGTTAGGAGTAGATTATGATTTAATGGAAGGGCTTCGCATGGGCATTGATGGAAATTTCTACGGACGTAATTACTCTGATTATGATATTGCAGGTTTGATTTCTACTGGTGCTTTGAATGGAGATCCTATTAATGTTGCCCAACCATGGCGTATTCCTTCTGCATATACTTTTGATGCTCATATTAGCTATCGTTTCAAGGTTGCGGGTCTCAATGCAAATTGGATGGCTAATTGCAACAATCTTTTCAATGAACAATATGTTACGGATGCTACTGATAATGGTGCGAGAACAGGTGGTCATGGATGGAAGGATGCAACTGTATTTTATGGCTTTGGACGTACTTGGTCTATGAGTATGAAAGTTTATTTCTAATTAATGATAGTAAAAGAATATGATAAATATGAAAAAAATATTATTTACTACTGCTGTATTGGCACTTATGTTTACTTCATGTAATCATGAGCCGGACTTTGAAGGGCTGCAAAAATATCATCCGGGAAATATGGCTAAACTGCAGCTATCATATGGTGGCACATATACCGGTGCCAACGGCTTTAATATGGGGGAAGATGATCCGGAAGATCCTAATGCTGTTGCAAAAACCAAAATAGAAGATTGGTTGAACACAAATTATTATTCTGCTGAGAATGGTTCGGAGGCCACTATTAAATATAATTTGATTAAAAAAGAAACTACTGTTTCTGAAGTAAGCAGCATTGCTGTTGACTTTGAGAGAAATATAGTTACACTTGAAAAAACGAATATTCCGGGATGGACGAACTTTGAAGAGGTAGGAACTACTCCTTGGTATGACAGTAATTATAGTGGCAATACCTATACTCAATTTGGAAATGGAAGTACGGATGTCACAAATTGGTTCATTTCTCCTAAAACACTGATTAAGGGAGGAGATAAGCTTAGTTTTGATGTTTGTGTGGGTTACTGGAAGGGAGATGTTCTTTCCGTTCTTATTTCTGAGAATTATGTGGGAGCTGCCAGCGCTTCTAATTTGAAAAAAGCAACTTGGGTGGATGTAACATCTAGTTTTACCATTCCTCAAGAACCAGTTAAAGGTTATGGAAAGTTCGCTACTGCGGGATCTTTGGATTTAAGTGCTTATGCGGATAAAGATGTTTATATTGCTTTTAAGTATGTTGGCAGTGCAAGTGTGAATACAACTATAGAACTTGATAATATTAAAGTTAGTCATGAGCAGAGTACTGTAAATGCTTCTACTGTAGAGAAGCAGGCACGTGCCATTGTTGATAACAATGAGAGCAAGTGGACTGTAACTTTGCCAAGCGATATTCCAGATATTTTGGTTGATGAAAATTTTGAGAGCGGGAAAGCTTATGATAATTTTGCAGGAGAGGGTTGGTTGAATGCTTTATTGCAAGGAACATATTATTGGCAATATAAGTCGTATGGTGGCAACTTATATGCTAGTCTTTCTGCTAACAAACATGATGGAGTATTGGAGAATTGGTTGGTAACTCCCAAATTGAAGTTAGTTAAAGATATGGTCTTGAAATTTGATATGGAACTGGGCTATTATAATGGTGATGCTTTTAGTTTAATGATCTCTGATGATTTTAATGGAGAACCATCAAGCATTGCAACATCTACTTGGACTGATTTGACTTCCAATTTAGATATAGATAAATCTTCAACAGGGGGGTATGATTCCAGTTGGTCACATTACCAAGTAGACCTTTCTGCTTATGTGGGCAAAACAGTTTATATTGCTTTTAAATATTTAGGTAATGGTACTAAGGGAGATAATCTTCTTTCTACTACTTATCAACTTGATAATATCTATATAGGCATTCCTAAATAAGATATGAGGGATGAATAGCGTATGAATTGAATTTCTATTTTAGAAAGTAATATTTAATTTTACCCAAGCTTATGTTTTCTTACATATGCTTGGGTAATTTTTAATTAATAAAGATGAGGACTATCTCGAAGTTATGGGGTAGTTCTCATTTTCATTATTACCGGATTGTGATCGCTGCAAAATTCTTGTTTGGGCGAGTAATAATTTAATCCTTCAAATGCAGTGGAATGGAAGATATAGTCTATACGCAATAGATGCTTATAATAGCGATAAGTATACATATATCCTCTGCCACATGTTTTAAAACCGTCTTTTAGCCTTTTAGCTAATTGGTGGTATGTGTAGGAAGAAGGTAGAGAATTAAAATCTCCGCATACAATAACGGGATAGGGACTTGCATCAATAATCCGGCAAATGCTATCTACCTGTCCGGCGCGTTTTACAAAATTGCCGTGTAGTGTTCGGGTTGCTTCTTCGATTGTAGACAATTCTTGGCGGGAGTTGCTGGAGGATAGATCTCTCTCCCATTTTTTACGATTTTGACTTACATTCGTGGTTTGAAGGTGGTTATTAATGATGCGGATGGTATCCTTATTGATGATAACATCGCAGAACATGCTGCAATTGGAGCTTTTGGGATACGTGATAAATTGTTGCTTAATGATGGGGTAACGGCTGAATAGCGCGATCGGAAGTATACCCTGGATGGAATCTTTGGTGGAAATGACCGCATGCTGCCAATTAGAAAATGCATGCCTGATGCTATCTATTGTGAAATATTGATTATCTTCAAACTCCTGAAAACAGAGAATATCCACACCTTTTTCTTTCATATAGCGGGCTACCTCTTTACAGGAATATCCTGTGATTTCATTTCCAAAAGAATGAATATTATAGGTTGCCAGAGTCAGCAGATTCGATTGGGGATTCTGACTTACTATTGAGCTGTTTTTATTTCCCTTCTTAAAGTTGAATTGTATGATTGCTGTCAGGTAGCTCCAGTTGAAGAAAAAAGCGAATAGGGGTACCAAGGCCCATCGTTTCCGTGCTATTGCCCAGCTTATGCTGACTAGTAAATCGACGATTAATAGTACGGGCATTGATACTCCCAACAAAGGCATAATAACAGATTCCGTAGGGGAATAGTGCCCTGCATATGAAGCAACTATTGTAATTCCCGAAAGGATGAGAGTGATAACAATAAGAATACTGTAGAATAATCCTTTGACGTCAGCTTTTCCCATATTGATAAGGGATTAGATCTTTGAACTGTTATTTAGCCACATTGTTAACTGGTTTACCTGCCATATAGGCTTTGATATTTTCTTGCATGATTTGCATTAACCGTTGACGGGCGGCACCACTTGCCCATGCAATATGAGGGGTGATGTGGCAGTTCTTTGCGCGGAGGAGTGGGTTATCGGTGCGTGGAGGTTCTTGGGTCAGGACGTCCAGTCCGGCGCCATAGATTTTTTCCTGATTTAAAGCGTCCGCAAGATCTTGTTCATTAATAAGTTGTCCGCGGCTTGTATTGATTAATATGGAAGTAGACTTCATTAAGGATAACCGACTGGCATTTACCATTTCCCGGGTATCGTTGGTAAGCGGACAATGAAGGCTTATAATATCGCATTCTTGGAACAGTTCGTCCAATGGCTTCTTTTTGATTTCTGGCGGTAATTGGAATGGAGATTTGGTGGTATAGGCAAATACCTGCATTCCAAAACCTATGGCAATACGTGCTGTTGTAAATCCGATATGTCCCAGTCCGACAATACCTAATTTCTTTCCGCGAAGTTCAATAAGGGGGGTATCCCAAAAACAAAAATCAGAACTATGACTCCACTGTCCGTTGCGCACTTCTTCGGAGTAATGTTCCGCCTGATTGGTAATATTTAAAATGTGGGCAAATACCATTTGAGCTACAGAATCTGTGCTATAAGCTGGTATGTTGGTGACAACGACTCCATGTTCCTTGGCTGCTTTTACATCTACAATGTTATACCCGGTAGCTAATACCCCGATGTATTTAAGGTTTGGCATTGCTGCTATCATTTCGGCAGTGATTCCTGTTTTGTTTGTTAGTATGACTTCTGCTTCAGCCGAACGTTTTAAGACTTCATCAGGCAAAGTGCGGTCATATATCGTGCATTCTCCAAGCGTTTTCAGCTCATCCCATGACAAATCTCCGGGATTGGCGGCATATCCGTCTAATACTACTATTTTCATAATTTATAATTTTTGTATTCTTATTAAACGATAAAAATAGTTTTGTGGTTCATTATTTATATCGTTTTCCCCATAACAATTGCATTCGTGCAACGTGTTTCTGCTCTGCAGAATTGTCTTGTGGTTCCCATATATGGTGCTCTTTTAGCTCATCGGGCATAAATTGTTGCTCAACAAAATGTCCGGCATAGTCGTGCGCATATTTATAGTTGTCACCATATCCTAACTCTTTCATTAGCTTGGTAGGTGCATTACGGAGGTGTAGAGGAACAGGGAGATTGCCTGTTTCTTCTATAAGCTTGAGGGCACTATTAATCGCATTATAAGCGGAATTGCTTTTAGGACTGGTAGCCAGATAGATTGTGGTTTCAGCTAGGGGTATTCGTCCTTCAGGCCATCCTATTTTCATAACAGCGTCAAAACAAGCATTGGCAAGTAACAAGGCGTTGGGATTGGCCAAGCCTATGTCTTCTGCTGCTGATATAACAAGGCGGCGTGCTATGAAAGCTGGGTCTTCACCTCCGGCCACCATTCGTGCAAGCCAGTAGATGGCAGCATCAGGATCACTTCCTCGGATAGATTTAATAAATGCGGATATAATGTCGTAGTGCATCTCTCCACCTTTGTCATAGGCTAGTGGATTTTGTTGGAGTTGACTGGTTACCAATTCATCAGTAATGATAACTGGGTCTGAATCTGTTGCGGAAACGACCAGTTCCAATATATTAAGCAATTTGCGTGCATCTCCACCACTGAAGCGAAGCATTGCATCGGTTTCTTTTAATTCAATTTTCCGCTCCTTTAGGATCAGGTCGGCAGTTATTGCTCGGTGAAGAAGATCGAGTAAGTCCTCCTTTTCCAATGATTTCAGTACATAGAGCTGGCATCTGGAGAGTAGTGGACGGATAACCTCGAACGACGGATTTTCTGTTGTTGCACCAATAAGGGTTACAATGCCTTGTTCCACAGCTCCGAGTAATGAATCCTGCTGGGATTTGCTGAAACGATGTATTTCGTCGATAAACAGGATAGGACTTGCTTGTGAGGTGAATAATCTGTTGCTTTTAGCTCGTTCTATCACTTCGCGTACATCTTTTACTCCACTAGAAACAGCACTGAGTGTATAAAAGGGTATTTCCAGTTTATTGGCAATGATTTGTGCCAATGTTGTTTTTCCTACTCCCGGAGGTCCCCATAAGATAAAAGAAGATATGCGTCCTGCGTCTATCATTTTACGCAATACCGCACCCGGTCCGACTAAGTGTTTCTGACCGATATACTCTTCTAATGTCTTTGGCCGGAGCCTTTCCGCTAAGGGTTGCATTTTTTTTATTTAAAATATCATCAATACCATAAATCGGATACCATCTTTTTTAACTCCCGGGAAGTCTGTGTAGGTGAGCCTTCTTACGTATTCAATATGTAACAATTTGAATATGTTATAAATTCCTACACTAGCCTCCAGATAAGGTGTGTTGCCCATGATATGGCTTGTTGGTACTCCATCACGCATGGGGAATAGAAATAGTTCGTCATTATGGCTTTTATATGGATTGTTCTTATCTGTCAATGTGCCATACATTCCACGGATACGGAATGCTTCCCGCCATTTTAAGTTTTTAAGAAGGGGAATGCGGTTCAACAGTTTACCATTCATGTCATAGGTCATGGCAAATGATGCATAGCGGTCATTCAGAAACTCCATGTTGTTAACGAGGCTGAAGGATTCGTTGTGCTGTGTGATATATGATAAATTTGCCATTGGCAAATTTAACAATGGGAAGGGTACGGTGTTCCATTGTGCGCCACCTCTAAGGGTAATATCCAGCTTACCCCATGAACCAAACCAAAAGCGTTTGCGAAGACTGAGTTCGGTTAGGTTAAACTTATATTCACCTCCTAATGCCCCCTTTAATCCCATAGTATGGGATAGAGAGAAAATAGGTGCATCAAAGGATACGGGTACACGACGTTCTTTGGTATTGACAAATGTTTCACCCGGAGCGTAGCGAAGCGTTACGCCCAATTCTGTAGTGGTGATATCGTGCACAAAAGTATTAGTCGGAGTACTGGTTGCAGGATCTGTGTTCAGTTCTCCGGCAACTGTTCCGTCATTCTTCCAATATTGTAGTATTCCGGCTGGCTGGTCATTGCGATGACGTGCCATTGCCTTTACAGAAAAACCTGCATTGGTTTCTAATTCATACGCTAGTGTGGCATCACGCATATACGACATTTGATCAACTCTGGTCCATTTCCATCCTACAAATACGTTGTCTTTATCAGTTTCCAGATATTTATCCATGGGAGACATGACATCATAACTGTAAGTAAATGACAGGTTGTTTTTAGGAAATTCCCATAATACGTAATTACGTTTATTAAACGAGTATGCGGCTTGTCCCTTGTAAAACCATTTTTTGTCTTTTGTTCCATACGCTCCATATCCGTTGAAACTCCAGTGTGGATCAAGGTTTCCGGTTGTCATACCGCTTAAACGGAAGCGGGTCCCATTCACATAATTACTAGTGACAATGGTATTGATAGGGCCTACATCAAACTTGCTCGGGTGCTTTTTACTACCAGTTTCCACAAAGTTCTCAATCAAAGCTTTTGCTCCGAATATGACATATTTAAAACCTGGAATTTGCTCTATACGGTTCATAAATATGTCCATGTTGCTCTCTTTTGTGGTAAGCGGCACTTGTCTCACTTTGGCCCAATACTCATCACTCTTATTAAGCATGTTTGCTTCTTTGATAACGTTCCCTCTTAATCGGAAAAATTGAGGTTCTATTTTGTCAAATGTATAATCACTATATTTTGTGGTACGCTCTATCTCCAGTCCTTGTATGCCTTTTACAAAGCTAAGTTCTACAGTCATGTCGTCGTCTGTCAATACCCAGTTCCCGTCAGGTTGTTGCTTAAAATCTTGTTCAATGTCCAAGTTATCCACAAAATTAATCCCCGTTTTTTTAGGCAAGTTCATTGTACATCTTTTTACGGCATAAGTAGAATCGTTCACCACGTAAAGATGTCCTGTAAATCCAAAATCCTGCGAATTCTGAGGCACAAAGGTCAAGTGTATGCATTGCTGGCGATCAACCATTAGGGTGTCCATCAGGTAATATTTATAAAACGTAATGGCCCCTTTACCTATAGGACTGACAAAGTAGCTTTGTAATAAGCGAATATCGTCGTCATAAATATTAATATCAGAGAAAACATCATTCAATATTGTTCCAAGCATATCTCCTGTGTTGAAGAATTCTTCAATTCCGCTGGAATTATATCCTTCTATGATAGTTTTTTTGCTTTTGGGACTTTTACGATATATGGTTCGTGAGGCTGTCTCTTTGATAGAAATGGGAAGGATCATTTTATGAGTTTTAGGCGATACTTCAACTTGATCTTTAAAGAAGGAAAATTTCTTGTAAATACCTTTTTCCAACTTCTCAGTTGTAATGTCGTTGATAGACATTTTCATCTTTTCGTATTTTTGGTATTCATAATAATCATTAGATTCCAATTTTAATCCTTTTTTGTTTGCTATAACCTTTTTCATGAATTCTACAGCCGGATTATTTTTCCTGGAATACTTTTCTTTTTTAGGCTTTACAATGACTTCGGAAAGCATAACATCTGCTGCTGCAAGCTTTACGTTAAGTACCCTGGTATCAGGAGTAAATCGTACTTTTTTTGTAATATAACCAATGGCAGAGAACGTTAATTCATTCCATCCTTTATGCGCTTCGACCCGATATTCTCCTTTAGCATTAGATATACTACCCACGCCTTTCCCTGCATATTGTACGGTAATATACATCAATGGTTCATTAGTGAGAGAATCGGTAATGACACCCCTTATTTGGGCTAAAGTTCCCTGTGCAGTAAGTAAAAACAGTAGAACTAAAATAAACGTGCTATATCGTTGTTTCATATATCTTATGTATCGCTTGCAAAGTTAGTGATTTATTATTTATGTCACTTCATAGAGAAGTAAATATAATCTAAAGAAATAGGAAGAATGTTTATGTATGCGTTTTTTTATGTTATATTTAAGATAAGTATGGTACGAAAGAATGCATATTTCTGGCTTACTAAATTGCTCAGTTTATGTATAAAGATTAGAAGATTTGCTCTACTATTATCTTTTATAATACAAAGATAATGGTAGAGCAAACATATTTTTTTCCTAGAAGAACGATGGTTTACTTTATAAGGAAAAAAACGATTAGGAAATAAAAATAATCAATTTATTTTAGTTCTCCATTGATTATAATTTGTACGATACGTTCAGCGGTACGTCCATCCCAGCGATCTGGCAAAGTGGCATGTTTCCACTGTCCGTGCATTAGAGTGTTCATACATGCAGAAAGTGCATCAGGGCTTTCATTAACTAACTCGTTGCTCCCTATACGCCATGTTTCCGGATGTTCGGCATAAGAGTTAAGCGTAATGCAGGGGACATCAAGAAAAGTGGCTTCTTCTGCTATATTTCCCGAGTCGGTAATGATGCCTTTTGCCTCATTAACTAAAAAGCCGAAGTGAAGATAGCTTTGTGAAGGCAGAATATGAAAATTAGGAGCTTTTATTTTTAAAGATTTGATGCTGTTTTGGACATATGGGTGCAGAGGTGCAATAATCGGCATACCTTCAGATTTATCTATCATTGTTTGAATTAAATCTCTCAGGACAGGTTTTTGAGCCAGAAGCTCGTGACGATTGAGTGTGAATAAAAGATAGTTATTCTTTTTTAATCCTAATGAGGAAAACCATACGGGTTGAAGCAAACGCTTTCTGTTGTACCGGATTGTATCTATCAGTATGTTGCCAACATAGTATATGTATTCCGGTATCATGCCTTCTTGATTAAGATTCCGGTTGGCTATCATTCCGGCTGTAAAAAGATAATCGGATATGGCATCTACGATAGTTCGGTTTACTTCACGTGGCATGTTCATATCAAAGGAACGGGTACCTGCAATTAAATGCGCTACTTTTAAGCCTCGTTTTTTTGCTACGATTGCGCAACTCATAGTGGATGTGAGATCATCAACAACCAATACGACCTGTGCCGGATGTTCATTCAATTCTTTTTCAAAGGCAAGCATAATCGCAGCTGCTACCTCTGACTGACCATGTTCTTCAACGTCTAAATACCCGTCTGGCTTTTTCATATCCAAATCGGAATATAATGAAGCATCCAAACTTTTGTCATCTTGTTTGCCGGTATAAATTAACCGGAACGAAATATTCTTTCCTGCTTCTTGATATGTTCTGATAGCTCGTGTAATTGGTGCTATCTTCATGAAGTTGGGGCGTGCCCCTGCTACTATGGTAATTTTCATTTTTTCAGCTTTTTGCTACCGGATTACAAAAATACGTTTTCTTGAGCATATAGATGCTAAAAGCTTTCCAAAATATATCTAATATTAAAAGCCATATTTGCTTCTAGAAGTAGGTGACTTATGTTTTATTATAAATATATTTATTGAATGGTTTATGTATGTTTAACATAAATAAACAGCTTTATTGTCTAAATATATAGAAAAAATATTATATTTGTGATCAGCATTTAGACTATTCATTAACTATTTAAAGGGGTACAGTATGAAAACTTATAGTTTTAGAAAAGATTTAATTGGCGTACAGGAAGAACTACTTCGCTTTGCTTATAAACTAACTTCTGATAAAGAAGAAGCCAATGATTTGCTTCAGGAAACATCCTTAAAGGCATTGGATAATGAAGATAAATATATGCCTGACACAAACTTCAAAGGTTGGATGTATACAATAATGCGTAATATTTTTATAAATAACTATCGTAAAATTATACGTGAACAAACTTTCTTGGATCACACAGATAATCTCTACCATTTGAATTTACCACAAGATTTGGGCGTTACGGGTAGTGAAGGCGTGTATGATTTAAAAGAAATGCATCATATTGTCAATTCGTTGCCGTCGGATTATAAGGTTCCTTTTTCAATGCATGTTTCTGGGTTTAAGTACCGGGAGATAGCAGAATATCTTGGGCTTCCCCTTGGAACGGTTAAAAGTCGTATTTTCTTTACCCGTAAGCGATTACAACGTGAATTGAAAGATTTCGTTTAATAGTTTATTTCCATTGTGTTTAGTTGAATCGTATAAACGCTTGCAATATGTTATAAAATATGCGTTTTATACAAATAATTAAGGTTTATTTTAACCAATATGTTAGAGTAAACCTTTATATTTGTATTTGTTAAGTTAACCGTTATCTATGTAAAACTACTTATTCTGAATTGCAATGGGAAAAGAAATTAAATTCAGTCTTGTCTATCGTGACATGTGGCAATCGTCCGGGAAATATCAGCCCCGAATAGACCAGTTGAAACGAATTGCGCCATTAATTATTGAAATGAACTGCTTTGCTCGTGTTGAGACTAATGGTGGTGCCTTTGAGCAGGTAAACCTTCTGTATGGTGAAAATCCTAATAAAGCTGTACGGGCCTTTACTAAACCTTTTCATGAAGCCGGTATTCAAACCCATATGCTGGATCGTGGTTTGAATGCACTCCGAATGTATCCTGTGCCTGCGGATGTCAGACGTTTGATGTATAAAGTGAAATATGCACAAGGAGTAGATATAACCCGTATTTTCTGTGGACTGAACGAGGTGCGCAATATTATACCCTCTATTAAGTATGCTTTAGATGCCGGGATGATACCTCAAGCTACCCTTTGTATAACATATTCTCCTGTACATACGGTGGAATATTATACTCGTGTTGCAGATCAACTTATTGAGGCTGGGGCACCTGAAATATGCTTGAAGGATATGGCGGGTATTGGGCGCCCTGGTATGTTGGGCCGATTAACAAAGGCTATAAAGGAGAGGCATCCTAATATTCTGATTCAGTATCACGGACATAGTGGGCCAGGTCTATCGATGGCTTCTATTCTTGAAGTATGTGAGAATGGTGCTGATATTATTGATGTGGCGATGGAACCTTTGTCATGGGGAAAGGTACATCCTGATGTTATATCTGTACAGGCGATGCTTAAAGACAAGGGCTTTCAGGTTCCTGAAATTAACATGAAGGCATATATGAAAGTTCGGGCAATGACGCAAGAGTTTATAGACGATTTCTTAGGTTACTTTATGGATCCGACTAATAAATTGATGTCGTCTCTGTTATTAAAGAGCGGATTACCTGGTGGTATGATGGGATCGATGATGGCTGATTTAAAGGGAGCTCATTCCGGTATTAATATGATATTGAGATCTAAAAATCAAGCGGAAGTGACTCTTGACGATTTATTATTAATGCTTTTTGATGAAGTGGAATATGTATGGCCAAGATTAGGTTATCCTCCTTTAGTGACTCCTTTTAGCCAATATGTGAAAAACGTGGCATTGATGAACGTGATGCAGCTATTGAGGGGAGAGCAACGATGGACGATGATTGATAGCCATACATGGGATATGATATTAGGTAAAAGCGGGCGCTTACCGGGCGAATTGGCTCCTGAAATTATTGAATTGGCAAAATCAAAAGGATATGAATTTGTTGATACAGATCCGCAGCTCAATTATCCGGATGCACTGGATGAGTATAGAAAAGAAATGGATGAAAAGGGATGGGAATATGGCAATGATGATGAAGAGCTCTTCGAACTAGCCATGCATGATCGTCAGTATCGTGATTATAAATCAGGAGTTGCCAAGAAGCGTTTCTTGGAAGAGTTGCAGCATGCGAAAGACGATGCTATGCTAAAGAACGGATATTCAGAAGATGAAATTATGAAACTAAAGCGTCTTAGAGCGGACCCTGTAATAGCTCCGGCAAATGGACAGATATTATGGGAAGTATCTGTTGAAGGGCCATCTACAGCACCATTTATTGGGTGTAGATATCAGCATGACCAAGTCTTTTGTTATTTATCAACTCTGTGGGGAGAATATGAAAAGGTCATGACTGGCTTTACAGGACGTGTCGTCGAAGTATGCGCTCGACAAGGTGATATTATTCATAAGGGAGAAGCAATAGCCTATATTGAACGGAGTGAGTGAGATATAGGGAGAGACTAACGAAGGAAAGGGTGTTAAGGATATTACACCCTTTTTGTCTTATTATAATTAATAAAATAAAATTTCCCTGCTGGATAATAGTACATTTCTATGTACAATACGTCCTTTTTACATAAGATTCCATTGAAATGTACACATTTCCATTTTGACTACTATGAGAATTTTTTATTTTCGTCGCCGGAAATAAAAAATCGAAGTGATACATTTTTATAGAGGATTTATGAAATATATATTGAAGAGGTCTTTGACATTGTCTGTTCTTTTGTTGACAGTGTGTGTCTCCCTTAAAGCAGAGGAATTGCCAAATCGGGAAAGTACATTGAATACGCTTTTGAAAGTAAATGATTATTTCATGAAGAAGTATGCCGATTTTCGAGTGCCGACTTATAACGGGCGTGTACGTCCCAGTAATATTTGGACGCGTGCTGTATACTATGAAGGATTAATGGCGTTATATAGCATTTATCCATCAGAAAGTTATTACGACTATGCTTATGGTTGGGCCGAATTTCATAAGTGGGGGCTACGCAATGGCAATACAACCCGTAATGCTGATGACCAGTGTTGTGGACAAACTTATATTGATCTTTATAATATTTGTCGTGATCCTGCTATGGTTAGGAATATTAAGACGAATATAGATATGATGGTTAATACTCCGCAAGTGGATGATTGGTGGTGGGTGGATGCGATACAAATGGCAATGCCTGTGTATGCTAAATTAGGAAAGTTAACAGGAGAACAATTATATTACGATAAGATGTGGGAGATGTACTGTTATACTCGCAATAGTCAAGGAGGAAAAGGGCTTTTTAATGTAGAGGACGGGTTATGGTGGAGAGATGCAGACTTTGATCCTCCGTATAAAGAACCGAATGGAGAAGACTGTTATTGGAGTCGGGGAAACGGTTGGGTATATGCGGCTTTGGTACGTGTATTGAGTGAAATTCCGGTAAATGAGGCACATCGTAATGATTACATCAATGATTTTGTCGTAATGAGCAAAGCTCTGAAGAAGTGCCAAAGGAAAGATGGTTTTTGGAATGTGAGTTTGCATGATGAAACACATTTTGGTGGTAAGGAAACGAGTGGTACGGCTTTATTTATATATGGAATGTCTTGGGGAATAAGAAATGGATTGTTGGATAAGAAAGAATATATGCCTGCTGTTCTGAAAGCGTGGAAGGCAATGTGTCAGGATGTTATTCATCCGAATGGGATGTTAGGATATATGCAAGGAACCGGTAAAGAGCCAAAAGATGGACAACCCGTGGCTTACGATAGTATTCCTGATTTTGAGGATTATGGAGTAGGTTGTTTCTTGCTGGCAGGAACGGAAATATATAAACTTAAAAAATAAACAGATATCATAGATTATTAGTATAATTGATTAATTCAATTAGGGGGAAGGAGTGACTGTGAAGCTGCTCCTCTTTTTTTGTATCTATAAAAAATGTATTTGGAATATGAAAGATATGAAGTGTTATGTAGCGTTTGTTATTACATTAGCATTGGCCTTTAATGCCGAAGCTCAGAGTTTTAAGTTTTGTTTTAACTCTGGTAAAAAGTTAAAAGAAGGGTGTATTAATATAACCACTATGGATCGCTATAGTACGGAAAAGGGGTATGGATATGATTTATATCCTTCTCCTGATGACAAAAGTAAAACTCCTTTTTTCTTTTCTGTATCTGTACCCGATGGAAATTATCATGTGATAGCAGTCATTGGAAGTAAATACCGTACTGCTGAAACAACTATACGCGGGGAGTCTCGTCGCCTTTTTTATGAAAATCAGAAAACAAAAAAGGGAGAGCTGAAGACGTGTGCATTTACAATTAATAAGCGTGATATTCATATTTCTCCTACTGAAAGCGTCCACATTAAACAGCGTGAGTGTAAGAAGCTGAATTGGGATGATAAATTGACCTTGGAATTTAATGGAGATGCCCCGGCTTTGTCAGAACTAATCATAGAACGTGTTGAACATGTTACTACAGCCTTTTTATGCGGTAATTCGACTGTTGTAGATCAAGATAATGAGCCATGGTGTAGTTGGGGACAAATAATACCTCGTCTCTTTACAGATCGTATTTGCTTTGCCAATTATGCCGAGTCGGGGGAGGCTGCTAATACATTCATTGCGGCTGGTCGTCTAAAGAAAGCCCTGACACAAATAAAGCAGGGTGATTATATCTTTATACAATTTGGACATAATGACCAAAAAGAGAAAGGACCGGGCATCGGTGCATACTATTCTTTTGCAACTAATCTCAAAATATTTATTGATGAGGCACGTGCTCATGGAGCTTATCCGGTTTTAGTAACTCCTATGCAACGGCGTAGTTTTAATGCAGAAGGTAAGATTATTGATACTCATGGAGATTATCCTGATGCTATGAGATGGGTGGCACGCAGAGAAAGTATACCACTTATTGATTTAAATGCCGTGACGCGTGTACTATATGAAGCAATGGGAGTAGAGGGTTCAAAGCATGCTTTTGTGCATTATCCTGCAGGTACTTATCCTGGTCAGGATAGCCCATTGGCAGATAATACGCATTTTAATCCATATGGGGCTTATCAAATAACAAAGTGCGTGATTGAGGAAATGAAGAGACTAGAGTTACCTATCCTGAAATATCTTCGTTCCGATTATATTGCTTATGACCCGGCTCATCCAGATGATTGGGCCAATTTCAAATGGAATAATAGTCCGTTTACTGAAATTCAAAAACCGGATGGAAATTAAAAGCATAAAAAAAGGAGTACCGCTGTACTCCAACCTTTGTTAACCTTAAATCTAATACTATGAAAAACACAATACAAAGATACGAACTATTGAGATTCTTGCAAATAATCCAAAGAAAATAGTGTGTTTTATAACATTTATTTTGGATTTGCTTCCCTTATATATTTTTGTTAACAAAAATAAGATATGAATTAAGAGGGGAAAGGGTTATCCCCATTTCTCTTTGAGCAGATTTTCCATTTTGAGCAATTCATCACGATATTGAGCAGCTTCAATAAAGTCGAGCTTTTTGGCTGCTTCCTGCATTAAACGTTTGGTACGTGCAACGCTCTTTTCCATTTGTTCACGGGACATGTATTGCATGATAGGATCTGCAGCGATACCCGAATATCCTTCTTGTTCAATGTATGGATGAGGTCCTTTCGATTTTTCAGTGCTTGCATTTTCTGTTCTCTGAGATGTGCTTCCTCCAAAAACATTTAGGTTCTTAGCTTTTTTAATTTGTTGAGGAATAATGCCGTGGGCTTCGTTGTATGCCAACTGCTTTTCGCGCCGTCTATTGGTTTCATCTATAGTTTGTTGCATGCTTTCCGTCATGTGATCTGCGTACATAATGACCATACCGTTTACATTACGGGCGGCACGTCCGGCTGTTTGTGTCAATGAACGGTGAGAGCGGAGAAATCCTTCTTTATCTGCATCAAGAATGGCAACAAGCGATACTTCAGGTAGATCTAATCCTTCACGTAGCAGGTTGACTCCAATCAATACATCGTATAGGCCTTCACGCAAGTCACTCATGATTTGTACCCGGTCCAGGGTATCGACATCACTATGTATGTAGTTGCAGCGGACGTTGTGATTCAATAAGAACTCCGTTAATTCTTCAGCCATGCGCTTGGTGAGCGTTGTGACTAGTGTACGCTCATTCCGCTCAACACGCAGTTGAATCTCTTCCATCAAATCGTCTATTTGATTATGGCTGGGACGTACATCAATCACCGGATCCAAAAGTCCTGTGGGGCGGATTACTTGTTCTACTACGATTCCTTCCGATTTTATTAGCTCATAATCGGCAGGTGTAGCACTGACATATATCACTTGTTTGGCTAGAGTTTCAAACTCTTCAAATTTTAAAGGACGATTGTCTTTAGCAGCTGGTAAACGAAACCCGTATTCCACTAAGTTATTTTTACGGGCGCGATCACCACCATACATAGCGCGTATCTGGGGCACACTGACGTGGCTTTCGTCAATGACAATTAGAAAATCATCAGGGAAAAAATCTAGTAAACAGTACGGGCGACTACCTGCCGCCCGTCCGTCAAAGTATCGGGAATAGTTTTCAATGCCGGAGCAATGTCCCAATTCCCGGATCATCTCCATATCATAAGTTACGCGTTCTTGTAATCTTTTTGCTTCAAATGAGCGCCCCTGGCTTTCAAACCATCGTACCTGTTTGTAGAGATCATCTTCTATTTCGTGAATAGCTCTTATGGTTGCTTCCTTAGTGGTCATGAAAAGATTGGCCGGATAGATTTTATATGTTTCAAACCGGGCAATACTCACCCCACTTACCGGATCTACTTCTTCAATGCTATCTATTTCGTCTCCCCAAAAGATAATCCGGAGCAAATTGTCAGCGTATGCCAATGAAATATCTACAGTATCTCCTTTAACCCGAAAATTTCCCCGATTCAAATCTATATCATTACGAACGTATAGACTGTCGACCAAACGTCGGAGAAATACATTCCGGCTAAAGGCTTTACCTTGTTGGACTTCAATGACATTCTTGTAAAAGTCGGCTGGATTTCCCATACCATAAATGCATGATACAGAGGAAACCACCACTACGTCTTGTCTTCCAGAAAGTAGAGCGGAAGTTGCCGCCAGCCGGAGTTTGTCTATTTCGTCATTGATGGAAAGATCTTTCTCTATATACGTATCTGATGCCGGCAAATAGGCTTCTGGTTGGTAATAATCGTAATATGACACATAATACTCTACAGCATTATGAGGAAAGAAAGACTTGAATTCACTATATAATTGAGCTGCCAGTGTTTTGTTATGGCTCAGTACTAGCGTGGGCTTATTTATGTTGGCAATGACATTGGCGACGGTGAATGTTTTTCCCGAACCTGTAACTCCGAGTAAGGTTTGCGCGGGAACGCCCTCACGTACTCCTTCGGTGAGCTGTGCGATAGCTTCAGGTTGGTCACCTGTGGGCTGATATGGTGATATTAATTCAAATTTATTCATTATACGTCTTTAATAGGTGGCAATATTCGGGAAAATACTTGAGATAAACAAAATTTTTTGTTTCCTTTGTGGATATATTAATACTAACCGTTAGGCAACCGTAAACAAATACAACAAAAAAACATGATTTGGAATGAAAGTATCGAGTGTATGGATCGTGAAAGCCTTCGCAAGATTCAGAGCATTCGTTTAAGAAAAACAGTAGAGCACGTATATCACAACACTCCTTTTTATCGCAAGAAAATGCAGGAGCTGGGCATTACCCCCGATGATATTCAGAGTATAGACGACATTGTGAAATTACCATTTACTACTAAATTGGATTTGCGTGATAATTATCCGTTCGGACTTTGTGCTGTTCCAATGAGCCAAATTGTACGGATACATGCCTCTTCCGGTACTACGGGCAAACCCACTGTCGTAGGATACACCCGCAAGGATTTATCTGCCTGGACGGAATGTCTTTCGAGAGCGTTCTCTGCTTATGGAGCAGGTCGTTCCGATTTTTTTCATATATCTTATGGGTATGGATTGTTTACGGGTGGACTAGGTGCTCATACTGGAGCCGAAAATATTGGAGCTTCCGTTATTCCCATGTCAAGTGGCAATACGGAAAAGCAGATCACGCTTATGCATGATTTCGGATCTACCGTTCTTTGTTGCACGCCTTCTTATGCATTGTATCTGGCAGATGCTATAAAGGATTCCGGATTGCCCCGGAATGAGTTCAAGTTGCGTATAGGAGCATTTGGAGCAGAACCGTGGACGGAAAACATGCGACATGAAATAGAAGAAAAACTGGAGCTTAAAGCTTATGATATATATGGATTGAGTGAAATAGCCGGACCGGGAGTCGGATATGAATGTGAATGTCAACATGGTACTCATTTGAATGAGGATCATTATTTTCCGGAAATTATCAATCCTAAAACGTTGCAACCGGTTGCCCCTGGTGAAACAGGAGAGTTGGTCTTTACTCATCTTACTAAGGAAGGTATGCCTTTATTGCGTTACCGTACGAAAGACTTGACGGCCCTTTATTATGACAAATGTCCATGCGGACGTACACTTGTGCGTATGGACCGTATTTTGGGGCGTAGTGATGATATGCTTATTATTCGCGGAGTGAATGTGTTTCCAACTCAAATCGAGTCTGTTATTCTGGAATTACCGGAATTTGAACCACATTATCTTTTGTTGGTGGATCGTAAGAATAACACAGATACGATGGAACTACAAGTTGAAGTTCGGCCGGAGTTTTATTCCGATGAAATTAACCGAATGCTGGAAATGAAAAAGAAATTGGTTGCACGTTTACAAAGTGTATTGGGATTGGGCGTAGATGTGCGTTTAGTTGAACCTCGCTGCATAGAACGTAGTGTAGGTAAAGCAAAGCGTGTGATAGATAATCGAAAACTCTGATAGTTATGATTGCAAAACAACTTTCTATTTTTCTTGAAAACAAATCCGGCCGTTTGACCGAAGTTACAGAAACGCTTGCGAAAGAAGGCATCAATCTTTCCGCTCTCTGTATTGCTGAAAATGCCGACTTTGGTATTCTTCGTGGTATTGTGTCCCAGCCTGAAAAAGCTTATAAGGCGTTGAAAGAAAATCATTTTGCTGTTAACGTTACTGATGTGATAGGGATTAGTTGCCCCAATGTGCCTGGTTCTCTGGCCAAAGTCTTACGTTTTTTGTCGGATGAAGGGGTCTTTATTGAGTATATGTATTCCTTTGCCAATGGAGATACGGCTAATGTAGTGATCCGTCCCAATGATATGGAAAATTGCGTCCGTGTCTTGACAGAGAAGAAAGTGGATTTACTGGCCGCAAGTGAATTATATAGATTGTAATTTGGTTTCCATTAGGCTGCTTTTTGAAAAATTAAGGTTCGTATCGTTGCTTTATTCGATGCGAACCTCTATCTTTGCACATTATTTTATAAAATAAGATGAAGAAAAACATCCTGATAACTTTACTCGCAGTTGTGGTACTATCTTCGTGTGGGGAATACAACAACTTGTTGAAGAGTACTGATTACGAGTACAAGTATGAAGCGGCAAAAAACTATTTTGCGAAAGGGCAATATAATCGGTCGGCAACATTGCTCAATGAGCTGATTACTATATTTAAAGGCATGACTAATGCTGAAGAATCTCTTTATATGCTTGGTATGTGCTATTATAATCAGAAAGATTATCAGACTGCTTCTCAAACGTTTATCCAGTACTGCAATGTTTATCCGCAAGGTACTTATGCTGAATTGGCTCGTTTCCATGCCGGAAAGGCGCTCTATCTGGATACGCCCGAGCCTCGTCTTGATCAATCCGCAACTTATAGTGCCATTCAGCAGCTACAAATGTTCTTAGAGTATTTTCCGCAGAGTGCGAAGAAAGGTGAAGCTCAAACGATGATTTTTGCATTACAAGATAAATTAGTAATGAAAGAATATCTTGCTGCAAGGTTATATTATAATTTGGGCAACTATATGGGGAACAATTATCTATCATGTGTTATCACAGCCCAAAATGCTTTAAGGGATTATCCTTATACCAGTTTGCGTGAAGATTTGTCCATAATGATTTTACGTGCTAAATATGAAATGGCTGTATATAGTGTGGAAGACAGGAAAACAGAACGTTATAGGGAAGCGGTGGATGAATATTATGCTTTCAAAAATGAATTTCCAGACAGCAAATACATGAAAGATGCGGATAGGATATTTGATGAGTCAGAGAAGATTTTGAAAGATTAATTATATAAAATGTGTAAGACCAATTAATTTATTAGATATTTATGGATTATAAAAAAACAAATGCTCCAGTTACTACGGTTACCCGTGATATGATGGATTTATGTGTAGATACCGGTAATATTTATGAAACAGTATCCATTATAGGCAAGCGCGCAAACCAAATCAGTGTGGAAATTAAAAATGATCTTTCTAAGAAGCTAGCTGAGTTTGCTTCTTATAATGATAATTTGGAGGAAGTATTTGAAAACCGGGAACAGATTGAAATTTCTCGCTATTATGAAAAACTACCTAAACCAACTCTAATAGCAACTCAGGAATTTATTGAAGGGAAGATATATTATCGTAATCCAGCTAAAGAGAAAGAAAAACTACAGTAGTTATTTTTACTTATAATATTATGGAGGTGTGTTCATGAGGATTCGTAAGAGCTTTATGAACATACTTTTTTTAGAAAAATGAAGTTTAAAAGTTATGATCCAGCGAATACAATCTGTTTATTTATTTTTTGTTACGGTTTTATTAATAGTTGCAATATGTTTGCCTGTTGGACAATTTATAGCTTCTGATGGGGCAACGACATATATCTTTAAACCCTTGGGCGTTACTTTAGCGAATGGTGGGCTTTATTCTACATGGGGTCTATTTGGTATTCTCTTATTGAGTTCTATTATTGCTTTGGGGACTATATTCCTGTTTCGTAATCGCATGTTGCAGATTCGTATGATTGTTTTCAACAGTGTATTGTTGATAGGTTATTATATCGTTTTTTTCTTTTTTATGTTCATGCTGAAGAAGAATTTGGATGCTAGCTTTCAGATAGGATGGGCACTTAGCCTTCCTTTAGTATCCATTATCTTAAATTACTTGGCTTTTCGTGCAGTATTCCGTGATGAAGTAATGGTGAAAGCAGCCGATCGGTTAAGAGATTAAAATAGGGACTATTTATGAAGATCGAATAAGTAGGTTAATTTTGCTGTAATCACTCCATGTGCAGCACGAGAAAAGTAATCTCTTTTAGTCGTATTGTAAAAGTCGGATAATGCATAGTAATATCTTCCTTCCAATAGGAAATTACCTGCTTTAGTGCGGAGTTCCAGACCAAGGCCTCCGGTTATACCATAATCAAATTTATTCTCAATTTTTTTACCGTGTTGTTGGATCTCCAGATTGTAATTGTTCCAGTTTCCACTTTTTTGTTCGCTATCATTAATCAAAAAGCCAATTTGCGGACCAGCATTGATGAAGAACTGCATTCCCCGCTCTTTTCCCCATGCGAGATGTGCCAGAAATGGTATTTCAACATAATTCATCTTTCGGGTGTAATGTAAATCTGGGTAATCTTGATAGTATTCATCCCATCCTTGCTGAGAAAAGTTAACTTCCAATTGAGCCCCACAAATCATCTTGAAATATTTTTCTGATATGTATCGTGCAGTAAACCCTCCGGTGATTCCGGATAAGTTTTTCTGTCTTACAGTAGGAGAGAAGCTCACTTTATTGAAATTAAGTCCTCCGCTAAAACCAATAGCAAAATTATGGCGTTGCTCACCTATTTGTGCATGTAAAGGTAAGGACAATATAAAAAACAGTAGAATAAGAGCAATTCTATTTATTGAATTCATTTTGCGCTTTTGTTTTAGATGATTATTTAATCATAATCTAACTTGATGAGTTCGTAATTCTTTGTAAAGTGTACAAAGAAAACTTTCCTATTAATGAATCCCCCCCAAGTATTCACTCTTTGAAATTTAAATCCGGTTTGTATTGGCGTCAGGCTCATGTGTTGCAAATTTCTCTCAAGCCCGGAACCATAGAGAGATAATCCCTTAAGGAAAAAATAACCTGTGTCAAAACCAAGCATACCAAACTTAGGATAGCGTTCTTCCATTTCTTTCCCATACCATTTCCGATAATTTCTGGTGAAATGAATCGCTGCCGGCAGCAGATTGTTTGTGTAAAAGGAAGAATAGAAATAAGTATCCAATTCAAAGAACTCTTCCAAATGATCTTTTGTATAAGTTTGCCATTCCGGATAACCGAATAAGTGAATATTAACTTCTGGATTGTCCCGTACCAATAGAGTTAGTTGTGGAAGAATTTTTATTAGTGTAATGTTGCTGCCTGATGTTGGGATAAAAACATTATCCCGGTCTGTTCGCAACAATGCTTTCAATGATTCTATGTCTGCACTTTCCTTCACTGATTTTACCGGGATAGCCTTACTGCGTAATTCTTCTTTTAATGATTTGATAAACTCAGCTTTATCCTTACTGCCTGTTCCACCTTCAAGAAAGATTACGTTGGCATGGGGAAATTGACGCAGGAAATGGTCGTAAACTTCAGAATAAAGATATGATTGCGGAGTATTGATCTGATATATGTTCGGATTACGAAATACAGTGTTGTCTTTTGAGGTAAACGGTATAACGAGACGGATATTATTTTTATTGGCAAATTCTGCCAGAGGTTTAACGTGCGCAGGATAGAGTGGCCCGAAAATGATATCCATATTCTTCAATTCATCTTTAGACAGAACGGGGGCTAATGAGGTGTTTTCAGCGCCGGAATCATAAGTATATAAGTCAATGGAGGTTCCATTCCGTTTCAGACTGTCCATTGCCATTAGGAATCCCTCGTAATATTCTACCATACGGGATGTTTCGCCGGACGAGGTGTCTAGAAAAGGAAGGATAATAGCTGCTTTAATGGTTGCCAGTTGTTGGGATGATTTCCTGTTTTCATTGAATAATTCATCGTTGGTTGGTACTGTCTTGTTGGGAGATGATATTTGCTTATTTGAATAAGGAATACATAGAAAAGCCCCCTTTTTTAGGTTCTTTTCTCCTTTTAATTCCGGATTTGCAGCAATCAATTCCGCTTCGGTAATATCATAACTGCGGCTGATGCTATATATGGTTTCCTTTCGCTTTATCTTGTGCATTTCGCGGCAACGGGATTTTACGGGAGCTTGAATCTGATAACTACTTGTGGCTTCCGTTGTCTTTTTACCGTTTTGGCTAACCATACTGGCAGATTTTGTTTCTGTTGTAACAGGAATACGAATAACTTGCCCGGTCCGGAAATTCTCAGCACTTAATCCTGGGTTGGCATCACAAATTGCTTTTGCAGGAATTCCGTATTTTATGGTCAGTCGGTAAAGTGTTTCTCCTGATTCTATCGTATGGTAAGTCTCTTTTTGATTATTGCCTGTACGCGGAATACGTAGAGTATTTCCTACATATATCTTATCGTCACTTCCGGGATTTAGCTTTATAATATCTTCTTTACTAACTCCGTACATACTGGAGATGGAATAAAGACTCTGTCCCTTTTCAATGGTATGTAGAAAATATGATTGGTTTTCCTGTGCATTTGTTCCTATGCTGCATGTTACAACAAACAATAGGGAACAAAGAAGCTGGCGTACTGTTCTCATTCGTTATCGTTGGTTTTTGTTTACAATTGTACAATTGTACTTGCAAAGGTAAGAATATTGCCTAAAATTAACTAATGGAATTCGTTAAGAAATAATATTCTGTTTTTTTTAGTTGAAAAAGAGGATGGCTTCACGGTTATTCGAGCGGAAACTGTTACTTTTGCAAATAGCATATTTAGGATGATAAAAAAAGGGGATATAAATTTTTAAGGTAAATGGCAGAGGAAGCAGAGTACATCAACGTTTACGGTGCGCGCGTACACAATTTGAAGAATATCGATGCGGAGATACCCCGCAATAGTTTAACAGTTATAACAGGATTAAGCGGCAGTGGTAAATCATCACTGGCGTTTGATACTATTTTTGCTGAAGGACAGCGACGCTATATTGAGACTTTTTCGGCGTATGCCCGCAACTTTTTGGGAAACTTGGAACGTCCTGATGTAGATAAAATTACCGGATTGAGTCCGGTGATTTCCATTGAGCAAAAAACAACAAACAAAAATCCCCGTTCTACTGTAGGCACCACAACGGAAATTTATGACTATCTTCGTTTGCTCTATGCACGTGCAGGAGTGGCATATTCTTATTTATCCGGTGAGAAAATGGTAAAGTATACAGAGGAGCAGATCCTTGAATTAATTTTAAAGGATTATAAAGGAAAACGAATTTATATCTTAGCCCCACTGGTACGTGCCCGTAAAGGACATTATAAGGAACTGTTCGAACAAATACGCAAGAAGGGATACCTTTATGTCCGTGTTGACGGTGAAGTACGGGAGGCATTGCCGGGTATGAAACTGGACCGATATAAGAATCATGACATTGAAGTGGTAATTGATAAATTGATCGTTTCGGATAAGGATGATACTCGGTTGAAAGGTAGTGTGTCTACGGCTATGCGACAAGGTGACGGACTACTGATGATACTAGATAAGCAGACTGAGAGTGTACGTCATTATAGTAAACAGTTGATGTGCCCGGTCACCGGTTTGTCTTATAAAGAACCCGCTCCGCATAATTTTTCATTTAATTCTCCTCAGGGATATTGTCCAAAGTGTAAAGGACTCGGGGTGGTCAATCAAATTGATGTGGAAAAAGTGATACCTGACCGGCATCTCTCCATTTATGAAGGAGCGGTAATTCCGTTGGGCAAATATAAAAGTAGTATGATCTTTTGGCAGTTGGCAGCCTTATTGGAAAAATATGAAGCTACGCTAAAAACGCCCGTCAATGAATTGCCCGATGATGCCATAGATGAAATTTTGTATGGATCGGATGAACGTCTTAAAATTAAAAGTTCGCTTATCGGTACTTCTTCCGATTATTTTGTGACTTTCGAAGGTATTGTGAAATATATCCAGATGTTACAGGAAAAAGAAGCTTCCGCCACCGCTCAAAAGTGGGCGGAACAATTTGCCAAAACCACTGTCTGCCCCGAATGTAAGGGGGCTAAATTGAATAGGGAAGCACTCTCGTTCCGCATTCACGATAAGAATATCTATCAACTTTCATGTATGGATATTAGTGAGTTGTACAAGTGGTTATCACATGTGGAAGATTATCTGGACAATAAGCAAAAGCAGATTGCTGTAGAAATACTGAAGGAAATACGTACCCGTTTGAAATTTCTGTTGGACGTGGGATTGAATTATCTTTCCTTGGATCGTACTTCCGCAAGTCTTTCGGGAGGTGAAAGTCAGCGCATACGTTTGGCTACTCAAATTGGGTCACAATTGGTGAATGTACTCTATATTCTTGATGAGCCAAGCATTGGCTTGCATCAACGGGATAATCAACGGCTTATTCATTCTTTGAAGGAATTACGTGATTTAGGCAATTCGGTAATAGTGGTGGAGCATGATAAAGATATGATGCTGGCTGCCGATTATGTTATTGATATGGGACCGAAAGCTGGACGATTGGGCGGAGAAGTCGTTTTTTCTGGTACTCCTAAAGAAATGTTATGCACTCATACGCTTACTTCCAGATATCTGAATGGGGAATGTTCCATTGAAATTCCCCAAAAACGTCGTAAAGGAAACGGACATAGTCTTTGGCTCCGTGGTGCTAAGGGTAATAACCTGAAAAACGTTGATGTGGAATTCCCTTTAGGAAGGTTGATTTGTATTACCGGTGTATCAGGAAGCGGTAAATCCACTTTGATTAATGAAACGCTTCAACCTATTCTATCGCAAAAGTTCTACCGTTCGCTGCAGGACCCTCTGGAATATGGAAGTATAGAAGGCTTGAAATATATCGATAAGGTAGTGAATGTGGACCAGTCCCCTCTGGGGCGTACTCCTCGTTCCAACCCTGCTACTTATACCGGCGTCTTCTCTGATATCCGTAATCTTTTCGTTGAACTTCCGGAAGCTAAAATACGAGGTTATAAACCGGGCCGCTTTTCATTTAATGTTAAGGGAGGTCGTTGCGAAGCTTGTCAGGGAAATGGTTATAAGACTATTGAGATGAACTTTTTACCGGATGTTTATGTGCCTTGTGAAGTTTGTCATGGAAAACGTTATAATCGTGAAACGTTGGAAGTACGTTATAAAGGCAAATCTATTGCTGATGTATTGGATATGACTATTAATCGTGCTGTGGAGTTCTTTGAAAACATTCCTCAAATCCTGCACAAAATCAAAGTTATTCAGGAGGTTGGATTGGGATATATTAAGTTGGGGCAGTCTTCCACTACATTATCCGGTGGCGAAAGCCAGCGGGTGAAGTTGGCTACCGAACTTTCCAAACGAGATACGGGAAAGACACTTTATATTCTCGATGAGCCCACTACCGGGCTTCACTTTGAGGACATCCGTGTGCTGATGGGAGTACTTAATAAATTAGTGGATAAAGGTAATACCGTTATTGTGATAGAACATAATCTTGATGTCATTAAAATGGCTGACTATATTATAGATATGGGACCTGAAGGGGGTAAGGGAGGTGGAGAAGTACTTTGTAGTGGTACACCGGAAGAAGTGGCAAAAAGCACTAAGGGTTATACACCTGAATTTCTGAAGGACGAATTATCGAGATGAAAAGGTCAGGATATCCTTTAGGAATATCATAAAAGGGGTATTGAAGTAAGGGCTGTTTTTGTAACTTTAATAAGTTAAAACAATGAAAACAAATAAAAACAATAAAACCAATGCGGCAAGGTTACTGGATCAGGCTAAAATTCCATATGAACTCATTTCCTATGAGGTAGACGAGGAGGATTTAAGTGCAGTTCATGTAGCCTCTAGTTTGGACGAAGACATGGAGATGGTGTTCAAAACATTAGTGTTGAAAGGCGATAAGAGTAGCTATTTTGTATGTGTCATTCCCGGTGATCATGAGGTGGATTTAAAATTGGCGGCTAAGGCTTCCGGTAATAAGAAGTGTGACCTGATACCGATGAAGGAGTTGCTTCCGTTGACTGGTTATATTCGTGGAGGTTGTTCGCCTATCGGGATGAAGAAACCTTTTCCGGTTTATATCCATCGGACGTGCCTTGAATATTCGTATATTTATATCAGCGCAGGGCAACGGGGATTACAGCTTAAGCTTTCTCCTCAAGACCTGATAAAGGAAGTACGTGCCGAAGTTTGCATGCTGTTCTAATATTGTAATAAGGAGAGTCGTATCATTTGTTTGTGAAAAAGCGCTTTTTGAGGGATAATTGTTCGCATATTCTTTATGATTATCGTGTTAATTTACGCAAAAATCTTATATTTGCGCAGATAAAAAAATAAATATCTAATTATTCATTCAAAAAACTTAATTCTATGTTTAATAAACACCCTAAGGGACTTATTGCTGCGTCTTTTGCCAACTTGGGAGAACGTTTCGGCTTTTACACCATGATGGCTATCCTCGTTCTTTTCTTGCAAGCCAAGTTCGGTTTGGATGGGAAAGGAGCTGGATTAATTTATTCCACATTTTATTTCTCAATTTACATCCTTGCATTAGTCGGCGGTATTATAGCCGATAGAACACGCAACTACAAGGGTACCATCTTAATCGGTATTATTTTAATGGCGGTCGGATATTTAATATTGGCTATTCCTACCCCTACACCGGTATCTAATCAAGTTCTGTTTTTAACACTTACTTGTTTCGGACTTTTTGTCATAGCTTTTGGTAACGGTTTATTCAAGGGAAACCTTCAGGCTCTGGTAGGACAGATGTACGATAATCCGCAATATTCTCAAATGCGTGATTCCGGTTTTTCCCTTTTCTATATGTTTATTAACATTGGAGCAATCTTTGCACCTTTTGCCGCTGTGTTTGTACGCAATTGGTGGTTGTCTGTTTTCGGTTATAGCTATGATCCCGATCTACCCACACTTTGTCATGGGCATTTGGCCGGAACTCTTACACCCGAAGCGGTAACTACATTTACCGACTTGGCTGGGAAAGCGTCTTCCGCACCTGTGACAGATCTGACGGATTTTTCCAATAACTATTTGAATGTATTTACTACAGGATTCCATTATGCTTTTGGGGTAGCTATTATAGCCATGCTTATTTCATTAGTCATATTTGTATTGAATAAACAGAAATTTCCTGATCCAAGTAGTAAATCTGCGAGTACAAGTGCTGGCGCAGCCGGAGGAGATGTTGAAATGAGTGTTCAGGAAGTGAAGCAACGTATGTATGCTCTTTTTGCCGTATTTGCTGTTGTCATTTTTTTCTGGTTCTCTTTCCATCAGAATGGTTTGACGTTAACTTATTTTGCTAAAGAATATACCGATCTAAGCGGAGTGAGCCTTGATCTTGGCTTTATGAAATTTAAAGGTGCAGAGTTATTTCAGTCATTGAATCCATTTTTTGTCGTATTCCTTACTCCGGTGATTATGGGCATTTTTGCATGGCAGCGTGCCCGGGGGAAAGAACCTTCCACCCCTAAGAAAATCGCTATTGGTATGGGTATTGCAGCCACAGCTTTTCTTGTTATGACTATCGGGTCTTACGTTTCCCATCTACCCATGCATAAGGATATTATAGCTATAGGATCATCTCCTGTGAAGGCTACCCCTATATTGCTGATAGTAACTTATCTTATTCTAACAGTGGCGGAATTATATATCTCTCCGTTGGGTATTTCGTTTGTATCCAAAGTAGCCCCTCCCAAGTATCAGGGCATTATGCAGGGCGGATGGCTTGGTGCTACGGCCGTAGGTAACCAGTTGCTTGTTGTAGGTGCCATACTTTATGAAAGTATCCCGATCTGGATGACTTGGGCGGTTTTTGTCACCGTCTGCTGTTTCTCCATGTGTACCATGTTTTTTATGTTGAAGTGGCTGGAACGTGTAGCTAAGTAGGGGAGTTTTTGTTGACTAACTAGTTCCCTTATTTGTTACGAAATCATTATTTTGTTTAATGTTATATAAGTGCATAACATTATCTTTAAACTTTTGGATTTCAGCTTTGTCCTATAGAATATTCTCTAAAAGTAGTTTTAATTACTAACTTTAAAATATTTGAAAGATGAAAACAAAGTTGAATGGCAATTTAGTATTAATGATGATGCTTTTTGTAAGCATGGTATTTGCAACCCAGAGTTTTGCTCAGGGAAGAGGGGGGATGAGAACTCCTGAAGAGCGCGCTAAAATGTTGACTGAAAAGATGAAAGAAGCTTTGTCGCTCAACGAGACTCAGGAAAAGACTGTATATGATATTAACCTGAAGTATGCTAAACAGAATCAGGAAGTGATGACTAGTGATGGGGACAGAGCGGAAAAAATGGAAAAGATGCGTTCGTTGCAGGATGCTAAAAATGGAGAGCTTAAAAAGGTCCTGACTGAAGATCAATACAAAAAATACGAAAAGATGCTCGAAGAAATGAGACCTCAGGGACGGAGAGGTTCCGGAAGAAATCGTTAACTTCTTGTTCTTTAAAAGTATTTCCTACCTATTACTTTTGTCTCATATTCAGGGACAAAAGTAATAGGAATAATTTATATCTCTAGTCCCATGATGTAATCGTTCATGTAGAATCCATGTCCTATAGGGAAATCGCCTTCCCTGAGTTTCTTCATTCCCATATGTTCGTAAAATTCCAGAGCTTTGTTGTGTCGGTTCACATTCAGCTCCAATAAACATGATCCGGGGTGTATCTCCTTGATATATTTTATGGCTTCACGAAACAGGAAGCTGCCACAATGTGCTTTCTGAAAGTAGGGAAGTACATATATCTTTTGCAGGTGGAAGACGTCTTCACCCTGTTGCTGTATGGAAACATATCCGGCTGCTTCACACTCTTCATAGGCGATAAAGTAGACATGACCTTCTTCTTCTATTTGTTTCCGGATGTTTTCTATAGAGTACATCCATTCCATCATATATTCTACTTGTGCGGGCGTGAGTATTTGACCGTATGTTTTGGGAAATGTTTCCCATGCCAGTTTGTTGATTAGTTCGCAGTCTGCTATATCGGCTTTCCGTATGGTATACATAAGGCTTCTATTTTATTCGTTAGTTGCAAATATACAAGTTTCTTTCTTATCTTTTTGTTGGCTACATATAAATAATGTTGCGATTACATTTGTTAAACTATCTAAATAAATAGTACTATGTAATGCATAGTATTATAATAATGCATATATTTGTGCCATGCAAAGAAGTAAAGTATAACAAGAAATAAATCATACTGGAAATGATGAATGTAGATAATGTTAAATCACAAATGCGTAAAGGGATGCTGGAATATTGCATCATGTTGCTCCTCCATAAGGAGCCTGCCTACGCATCGGATATCATCCAAAAATTGAAGGAAGCTCGTCTCATCGTAGTGGAAGGTACACTTTATCCACTCCTGACCCGTTTAAAGAATGATGACTTGCTGAGTTATGAATGGATTGAATCTACGCAGGGGCCTCCCCGCAAATATTATAAATTGACCGGGAAAGGAGAAGTCTTTTTGGGTGAGCTCGAAATATCGTGGCGTGAACTGAATGAGACAGTCAATCATATAGCTAATAATTAATCATTATATACCTCGTATCACAACAACTTAAAAACGAATAACAATGAAAAAAACATTAACCGTTAATTTGGGCGGAACCGTATATCATATAGACGAAGATGCCTATCGCCTTTTAGATAATTATTTATGTAATCTGAAGACGCACTTTTGCAAGGAAGTCGGCGCCGATGAGATAGTGGACGATATAGAACGCCGTATTTCCGAGCTTTTTGCGGAAAGACTGGTGGGCCGGTCGCAGGTCATTACCATTGCTGATGTGGAGGATGTGATAGCCCGTATGGGCAAACCCGAAGAAATGGAGACTAATGAAGCGGGTAATTCAGCCTCGTCTGCTTCCGATGGGGCAAGCGAAGGAGCAAAAAGCTTCGACTCTTCCGGTAATGCTTCACAAGGAACAGGAACAACCCGTCGCCGCTTGTTCCGTAATCCTGATGATAAAATGCTTGGTGGAGTGGTTAGCGGACTAGCAGCATATCTCAATTGGGATGTTACGTTACTTCGTCTGCTCTTCCTTGTTGTCCTGATTTGCGGATATGGTACTTTGGTCCCCATTTATATTGTGTGCTGGCTGATTATACCGGAAGCCAATACGGCAACTGAAAAATTGAATATGCGGGGAGAACCTGTTACGTTGGAAAATATCGGGAAAACAGTAACGGATGGTTTTGAAAAAGTAGCTAGTGGGGTGAATGACTATATGAAATCAAATAAACCTCGTACGGCCTTGCAAAAAGTGGGGGATATACTAGTGATGATCGCCGGTGTTTTTCTAAAAGTCTGTTTAGTCATCTTTGCTGTCATTTGCAGTCCTTTGCTATTTGTCTTCGGTATTGTATTCATAGCCTTGCTTATTGCTGCCATAGCAGTGGCCGTAGGCGGGGGAGCAGCATTGTTCTCCTTATTCCCGACCGATATAATATTACCGATGTCTCCTTTATCCGCTATTGTAATGTACATTGCCGGTATTCTTTTGGTGGGCATACCATTGGTTAGTATTGTGTTTGTCATCTTCAAGCAACTGTTCAACTGGCAGCCGATGGCTACCGGATTAAAATGGACGTTACTCATTCTTTGGGTAGTTAGTGCCGTGATTTTCGCTATTAGTTTTTCTATACAAGGGTTTACATTTCCCGAACTGCTGATACGAGGTTAAGGTTATTGGTTTTGTCCGGGGGGAGGTTGTGTCAAAGAGTTGATCTTTGCGCAACCTCTTTATTTTTGATCTTTAATTCTTGAAATCAATTCGGAAAGTGTGTTTTCCTTCATCGAAGGCATAGTTTATTTGCCAGCCGTGATAATCACAAATGGCTTTTACAATAGCCAACCCCAAGCCGTTGCCTTGTTTATAGTTTGAACTATTGAAGCGATTGAAGAGTTCTTTTTCGTTGAGTTCACCTTTGTCCGAGTCATTCTCTATTATTAATGAACCAGATTTCAATATCAGATTAACAGAACAGTCTTGCTTGCTATGACGTATGGCATTTACAATCAGGTTGGTGATAAGACTGTCCAGTAATGTTTGATTAGCTTCAATTTTTAAAGATTCATTTTCGGGGATCTGATTCATTAATTTAATAGGGTGTTCTGTGTACAGATCACTAAAGAGTGACAGGTTTTTCCCCAAGTATTCCGTTAAATTGATTTGCTCCATTTTATCGTATAGCTGGTTCTCTATTTTAGCTAGAAGTAACATGTTTTTGTTCAATCGGCTAACCCGGTTACTTACTGAATAGAGTTCGGATACTATTTTGGCTGCTTTTTCGTTCAAGTCTTCCTGCAGTAGCAGGTCTAGTTTGCTTTGAAATATAGCGATGGGGGTTTGTAGCTCATGCGAGGCGTTTTCCGTAAATTCCTTTCTATTCTTGTATGTTTGTAAATCCCGTTGCATAAGTTGAGTCACCGCCTCATTCAGCCGCACAAATTCTTTGGTATCCGTGGAAATGAATGATGGCATTTCACTTTTTTCAAGATTAAAGCGCTCCATCTTTTTTAGCGTGTCGTCAAAAGGATGCCAGATGCGTTTGGTAAGGAACATCATCATGATAAAAAGCGAAATACTCAGTGCGGCGAATATCAGTACGAACTGGATCATGAGTCCATGCATAATGTCTTCTTCCAGATCAACTTTTGGAAGTGGCATTCCGTTACGTACACGGTCTATTACATCCATCAGGTCTTCCGCATAGTAATATTTGGTCAGCCAGTAAAATAGAGGCATGGAGAGCAGCAATACTATAATGGTGAAACCGATATAGACCCATAAACTTTTACTCAGCAGACTCTTCATTTTCAACCCATTTATAGCCAGTTCCGTAATAAGTTTTAATACAATTCTTGCAACCTGCGGCTGCTAATTTTGCTTTCAGATTCTTGATGTGGGCATATACAAAGCTATAATCGTCCATCATATCAGCCATATCACCGCTCAGATGTTCCGCCACTGCACTTTTCGACACTACGCGTTTACGGTTTTCAATCAGGAAAAGCAGCAACTGGTATTCCGTCTTGGTCAGATCCAATAGCCGCCCCATGACCTTTACTTCCTTGCTTAGCAAGTCAATGCTGATCTGGTTATTTTCCAGCAGATTGTTTCCTGTGAAGTTTCTCCGGCGTATTAAGGCGTAGATGCGCATACTTAATTCCGGTAGGTGGAATGGTTTTGGCAGATAATCATCCGCTCCGATTTTCAGACCCAGCACCTTGTCATCAAGCGCTCCTTTAGCAGATACGATAATGACCCCCGTATCAGGACTTTTCCGCTTGATTTCGCGTAATACATCCAGTCCGCTTCCGTCAGGCAACATTAAATCCAGTAAAATACAGTCATATTCGTACAAACCTACTTTTATCATAGCTTCATCACATGTATAAGCCTGTTCGCACCGATATTCTTTCTGATTCAAAAAAGCGACGATGCTGTCAGATAGCTCCTTTTCATCCTCAATAATCAATAATTTCATCTTTTTGTTCTTTTTTCTGTTCTGGTGTCAGAATGAGGAACAAAGATAAATATTTTTTCCAAAGAAAGCTTATTTATATAATAAGGTAATAAGAAATTCACTCAGCATGGAAAAAAGGACAATATATCCTATAATGACATAAGATACCAGATTTATTCTGGTGGTGGAGTATTCCGATAGAGGGATTGCCATGGTCAACGGTTGCATTTTCCTTTTTACAATGCGGTATACTTTGTACATAAAGAATCCGATGAGGAAGCCAGCAATCATTCCTCCGATGATATCCGATGGGAAGTGGACTCCTAAATAAATGCGGGAATATGATACGATGGTTGCCCACACAAATATGGCAATAGAGTAGAGTTTATTTCTGAAAAGGAAAGCGGTGAATACGGCAAAGCCAAAACTGTTGGCTGCGTGCGAAGAAATAAAGCCATAATGTCCTCCCTTATATCCGAAAAGCGTTTTTACATGCTCCATAATATAGGGATAGTGCGTTGGTCTGGGTCTGGCGAACAACGGCTTGATCAGATGACTTGAAAACTGGTCGCAAAAAACAAATACAAGCACTATGGCCAACAATGCGGGTACCCACCGCTTCCAGTTTTTTCTATATACTAGATTGAATATGATAAACAGAGCTAACGGAATCCATATTTTCATACCTGAAAACAACCACATCGTGCAGTCCAGATAGTGGGTATGGCTGCCGTTTATCAAAAAGAATAATCCTTTTTCGTATGGAAGTAATTTGCCAAGCATCTCCTTATAATAAAGTATTGGGTGCGAAGCTATATTCCGATTTCGAAGAATTTTTGAATTTCAGACTTCACCCTCTCTTTGAGGAAATGCTTTAAGAAAGTTTTTCTTTATTTGCAGCTTGTTTAATACTTGCGAATCAGCTCAGACTCTTTACCAGTCTATTTCATCCAAACCATGATTTCTCAGGTATTCGTTGGCTTTACTGAAGTGTCTGCAACCGAAGAAACCACGGTCGGCCGAGCGTGGAGAAGGATGGGCGGCAGTGAGTACCAGGTGCTTGTTGCTATCTATCAGTCCGGCCTTTTCTTTGGCGTATGCACCCCATAACATGAAAACCACGTGTTCCCGTTCGTCGCTTAGGGCCTTGATCACGGCATCCGTAAATGTTTCCCAACCTCTTCCCCGATGAGACCCGCTTTGGTAGGCACGTACGGTAAGTACCGAGTTTATGGGAAATACGCCCTGTTCCACCCAACGTTCCAATTGTCCTGACGTAGGCATCGGTTTGCCCAGATCTTGGTGGATTTCCCTGAACATATTGGAAAGCGACGCTGGTATGGCTATTCCCTCCGGTACGGAGAAGCAGATGCCGTAGTACTGTCCTGGAGTGGGGTAAGGGTCCTGTCCAAGTATAACAACCCTTACCTTATCAAACGGGCACAAATTGAATACATGGAATATTTGGCTGCCTGCGGGTAGTACGTGTGCCTGGGCATATTCGCTTTTTACAAAACTTACCAGCTGTTCAAAATAGGGTTTGTCGAATTCTTGTTGCAGCTGCTTTTTCCAGCTCTTTTCTATTTTTACTTCCATTGCTTTTTGGGTTTTAAATCAGGGGCGAGTGATCAGCCTTTTGGCTGGTGATTATCCGGTAAGCCTCTTTTAACCGGGTGGATATTTCGGATTGGGGCGCATATTCCATGATTGTTTTGCCGTGAATCATAGCGGAAACCACCTGTGGATCAAATGGTAGTTCCGCAACTACCGGCAGTTTGTTCACAGAGCAATACTCTCTGATTTGTCCCGCCATTTCTTCATTGAGATCAGCTTTATTGATAATAACATAAGCGGCATTGGTGAAGTGAAGGACTACTTCTGTAATGCGTTGCAAGTCCGATAATCCCGATAAAGTCGGTTCAGTCACAATAACCGCCCGGTCGGTATCGGTCAGCGTGGACATCACGGGACAGCCAATCCCCGGAGGTCCATCCAAGATCATCATTCCGGTCTTTTTCTCTTCCTCGATATGATGCGCATATTGGCGTATCATGTTAACGAATTTACCGGAATTTTCTTCACCCGGTGCCAGTCTGCCGTAGACCATTTTTCCATATCGGAAATTTCCGGAGAACATCAGACTCTCTTCGTCGGAAATCATTTTTATGCTATTATTGGGACAGACCCGGTAACAAAGCATGCAACCTTCGCAGGCTATGGGATCCGACTGCATTTTGCCATTCTCCTCATAGAGGGCATCAAACCGGCATAGTTCCTTGCATATACCGCAGTCAATGCAGGTATCCCGATTGATTATAGCATGTTTGCCCGATTTAAATCTGTTCTTTTTCTCTATTACGGGATTGAACAACAAATACATGTTGGCGGCATCCACGTCACAATCCACTGTTACCGTGTTCCGTGCCAGCGACACGAATGCCGCACTGATGCTCGATTTTCCCGTTCCGCCCTTACCACTAACTACAGCTATTTCCATTTTCGCCAATACGTTCCATTAGTGTTTTGAATAATTGCTCCATTTTTTTATCTGTTGATACGACCAGTCCGCCAGTTGAGTAAATTCTGGCTATCTCTTTATCGAACGGTATTTCCGCCAGCAGTTCTATTCGTTCCCTTTTCAGGTAGCCATACATCTCTTTGTTCCCCAGTCCGGCGCGGTTTATAACCACTCCGAAAGGCTTTTTCAAGGTTCTGAGTGTTTCCACGGCCTGCCGCAAATCACTCAATCCGAAAGGAGTGGGTTCGGTCACCAATACGGCATAGTCGGCCCGTGCCACCGTTTGTATAAACGGGCATGAAGTTCCGGGGGGGGCATCAATGATTAAATAGTCCGCCGGCACTTCCGATGCTCTTTTTATCGTTTGTTTAATAACGGGGACGGCAGATATTTCTCCGCTTTTCATTTTTCCTTCAATGAATACCGTTTGTTCGTCTTTCTTATAAAAGGTGATCACGCCTACTGCTGCTGCACCGTCTTTCACTGCATGTTCTTCACATGCCACGGCACAGGCACCACATCCGTGGCACAAGTGGGTCAACAGACGTATTTGTGATTGCGCGGGTATGCAGAATATGGCATTATAAGTGCAATACTCCATACACTTGCCGCAAAACGTGCACTTTTGAGCATCAAATTCCGGACGATATTCCGTTACATTTTCCTGCGACGTCTTTTCCGCCCGGATAAAATGGGATGCATTCGGCACTTCCGCATCGCAGTCCGCCAAAATGGTGGCATGTCCTGTGTTCCGGCTGGTTTCATATAAATTGGTAGCGACAAATGTTTTTCCGGTGCCTCCTTTTCCGCTTGCTACGACTATTTTCATTCGTGTTTCAACAGACCGATAATTTCACCGATTGTTTTCTCCTCTTTCATCGTAATCATCTGAATGCCGGTTTCATTCATCAGCGATTTAATCTTCATTCCGAATTCCCCGGCCACGGCTTTTTTCACTTCAAATGATGCGATAAGTCGTACACAACCAGGGCCGGCTCCTTCGTCCACCTCTTTATATGGGTTGTTTATAAACTCTGTTTTTTGACTTTCCGTATCATAGATAGCAAAATAATTGCATCGTCCGAAACGAGCATCTACTTTATCGCCGATAGTGTTCCCAGTACTTGTTATAGCTACTTTCATATAGTTTATATTAATTATTACGCAGCGAATATATGAACTATTGTTCATAATTACAATAGTTCTGATTAAAAATCCCATTTGGGGAGATAAGATCATCAATAATATGAGTCTTTCGGATGATTTTAGAAGGGGAAAATAAAAAAAATAAATAATAGTGTTATTTATCAGATTTAGTTTCTTATCTTTGTCGCTAGAACAATGGGGTTTTTATTGAGAATCTTTCATAACAATGCTTTGTTTCGTTATTAATAATGGAACTTTTCATCGTCAAATCGACATCAAAATCAACTTTCTTGTTTGGTAAATAAAGTGCAGAAGTGTAGGCACATGGTGTTTTATAACTTTTGTGCAATAAACGAATTTTATATTTTACTATTTTTTTTATATAAAACAAGGAAAGATGAATATTTTTGTTTCAAGTTTAAGCTATAACACAACAAGTGAAGGCTTAACACAGTTATTTTCAGAGTATGGCGAAGTAACTTCTGCTAATGTGATTATGGATAAGTTTACCGGACGTTCACGCGGTTTCGGTTTTGTTGAAATGCCGGATAGTGCAGCTGCTCAAAAGGCAATTGATGAATTGAATGGTACTGAATTGGACGGGAAGACAATCAATGTAAATGTTGCACGTCCAAGAACAGAAAGAAGCGATGACAACAGATCCAATCGTAACGGAAATGGTGGGGGTTATAGAAGATATTGATTTTAATGGTTAAGGAAATGTAACCAATTAATCTATATTTTAAAGAACCGTTCTTTACTCAGATGGGAGTAAAGAACGGTTTTTTTCGTTCTCTTAATCAGACGGATAAAATAATTTTTAAATCTATTAAATAGTAAACTTTTGATTTTCATTAAGAATTAGTGGAATATAAACCAAATAGTTTTGTATCTTTGTGAACATCTAAAAAAAAAGTTTATTAATGGCCAAATCATTATCATTTAACAAAAGAGAAGTCGAAAAGAGAAAGCAGAGTAAGAAGTTGGAAAAAAAACAACGGAAAGAAGAGCGTAAACATAGTGGCAATCAGTCGTTTGAAGATATGATTGCGTATGTGGATGAAAACGGGAGGATTACTTCCACACCTCCCGATCCCACATTGAAACATGAGGTAGATATTGAGCAGATAGAAATTTCCGTGCCTAAAAAAGAAGAAGTGGAAGTGAAGCCGTTGAAAGGACGTGTGGATTATTTTGATTCAAATAAAGGATATGGTTTTATTAAAGATATGAATGGAGGTGAAAGATTTTTCTTTCATATCAGTAATGCTCCGGAAGACATTGCTGAAGGCAGGATGGTCACTTTTGAACTGGCAAGGGGGCCGAAAGGAATGAATGCAGTGAAAATTGTACTGGTAGGCTAAATCCGGCATATCTGTTTCACTTAAAAAAACGGGAGGACTGTAAAGGCTTTCCGTTTTTTTATTCCGTTTTTCTATTAAACTATTTTATTTGGCGGGCTGTTCTTTATATAGATAAGAGAAGGAGAAAAAGATGTTCTGTTTTTCAGTTTTATATCTTCAAAAAGAGTATCAAATATGAAAAATAAGCCTATAAAAAGCTTTTTATGCCGAAAAAGCGAAAAAGAGAACAATGTACGGTTATAATGGAACTTCTCTTGTGACCTGAATGGCGCTATTTTTGTCGACTCTGATGATGACTATATTAATGTATATAATAATAAGATAGGATATATGAAACAAATCAGTTTATTTTTAGGATTGGTGTCGGCCTTTGTGTTTTTTTCCTGTTCTAATGGAACGTATAAGAAAGAGGAAAAATATGCGGTGAAAATAGACACATTGTCATTTAGTGACGGACAGGTGGATTTGCAGTTCCCCGGCAGGGTAAAACCGGCGCAGGACGTGAATATCGCTTTCCGGGTACCGGGTACCATTCAGAAAATCTTCGTGGACGAAGGAGGTTACATGCGTAAGGGGCAACTGCTTGCCGAACTGGACCCTACCGACTACAAAGTACAGTTGCAGGCTACCGAAGCCGAGTATAAACAGGTGAAAGCGGAAGCCGGACGAGTGGTGGCACTTTATAAAGATAAGGGAACCACTCCGAATAACTACGATAAGGCGGTGTATGGTTTACAGCAAATTGAAGCCAAGTATAAGAATCATAAGGACGAACTGGCCTATACACGCCTGTATGCTCCGTTCAGTGGCTATGTGCATAAACACCTGTTCAAGGAATACGAATCCGTTTCCGCCGGAATGCCGATACTTTCCGTCATCAGTGACGAGACTCCCGAGGTGGAAATCAACCTACCGGCTGTGGAGTATATCAAGTATAAGGAGTTCTCCAGCTATACCTGTACGTTCGACGTCTATCCGGGGATAACGTTCGATTTGAAGTTGATTCACGTCACGCCCAAAGCCAATGCCAACCAGTTATACACCATGCGGCTTAAACTCACTGATTTAAAAGGTAAGCCCATGCCCACTTCGGGGATGAATACCATGGTAACCATTTCTTACCGGCAGGCTCACGACCATATTGTTTCGGTTTCCAACGGAGCCTTGTTTCAGCGTAACGGCAAGTCCATGGTCTATGTCTACAATCCACAGACGGGGACGGTTGCCGCACATGGGGTCAGCGTTCATAAGTTGAAGACGAACGGGCAGGCCATCATTAGCGCCACCGGACTGAAGTCGGGTGATCTTATTGTGACTTCCGGCGTGCATACTCTCAAGGACGGTGATCCGGTCAGCCCTATTGCAAAAACATCCGAAACTAATGTGGGAGGACTGTTGTAATGGACATCAGTAAGTGGGCTTTTCAAAATAAGAATCTGATCTACTTTCTTATTGCGGTCATGATTCTGGGGGGCGTTTACTCCGCTTACAATATGAGTAAGCTGGAGGACCCCGAAATTAAAGTGAAGCAGGCCATGGTGGTCACTACCTATCCGGGGGCATCCGCCCATCAGGTGGAAATGGAAGTGACGGACGTACTGGAAAAGAGTATCCGTTCCATGCCGAATATCAAGAGTGTGGAGAGCTTTTCTTATAACGACCTTTCCATCATGGAGGTGGAACTGGAATCCACGGTGAAGAATGAAGAAGTGGAGCAATGTTGGGATATGTTGCGCCGTAAGGTGAACGATGCCCAGGCTTCTTTTCCCGACGGTGCAAGGGCTTCCGTGGTCAAGGATGATTTTGGTGATGTGTACGGCATGTTCTTCGCCCTGACCGGTGACGGACTGTCCGATCGTGAAATGTCCGACTATGCCGAACTCATTAAACGCGAGTTGAGCGGAGTGGACGGCGTGGAACGGGTGGAAATCTACGGCAAACGTGAGGAGTGCATCAATATCTCTTTGTTGCAGGATCGTATGGCAAGTCTGGGGGTGAAGCCGGTGGAAGTGCTGGCTACGCTGAACGGACAGAATAAAACCACCTATACCGGTTACTACGATAACGGGAATAACCGTATCCGGGTAACGGTCAGTGATAAATTCAAATCGGTGGAGGACATCGGCCGGATGCTGATTCAGGGACATGATGACGACCAGTTGCGCTTGTCGGACATTGCCACCATTGAAAAAGCGTATGAAACTCCCACCCGTAACGAACTCTTCTACGATGGTCATCGTTCACTGGGGTTGCTTATCGCCGCTTCCAAGGGGACGGATATTCTGAAGGTAGGTAGCCGGGTGGAAGACAAGATGTGCGAGTTGAAGGAAGACCGTCTGCCGGCCGGGGTGGAATGCCATAAAGTGTTTTTCCAACCCCAGCGGGTGTCCGATGCCCTGGGTACGTTTGCCATCAACCTGATAGAGTCGGTGCTCATCGTTGTTTTCATCCTGATGCTCACCATGGGCTTCAAGAGTGGAGTGATCATCGGACTCAGTCTGATTGTCACGGTGCTGAGTTCCTTCGTCTTTCTGGGCGCCATGGACGGCACCATGCAGCGTGTTTCACTGGCGGCCCTCATTGTCGCCATGGGTATGCTGGTGGATAATGCCATTGTCATTGTGGACGGCATTCTGGTGGATTTAAAGCGGGGCAGACCCCGGATGGAGGCTCTGACGGCTATCGGAAGACAGACGGCCATGCCCTTGCTGGGAGCCACATTGATTGCTATTCTGGCTTTCCTTCCCATCTTTATGTCGCCCGATACCACGGGGGAATACGTACGCGACTTGTTCATCGTGCTGGCGGTGTCGCTACTTCTGAGTTGGGTGTTCGCCCTGGTTCATGTGCCCCTGATGGCCAACCGGATGTTGTTTCCCAAGGTGGAACCTACCGATGCTTCGGGCCGTATTGAGTATAAGGGCAAGCTCTACATTGCTCTTCGTAAATTGCTTCGCTTCACCCTTTCGCACCGGTTGAGCTGTGCCGGCATCCTCGTCGCCCTGTTGCTGCTTTCGTGGTGGGGCTACGGATATATGCGCCAGGCTTTTTTCCCTGATCTTACTTACGATCAACTCTATATGGAATATAAACTACCGGAAGGAACCAATTATACGCGGGTGGAAAAAGACCTCGCTTCCATACAGAAATACCTGAAGACGCGGAAAGAAGTGACGCATGTCACCGAATCGGTGGGCGGCACTCCGGGACGTTACAATCTGGTGCGCAGCATTGCCAATCCTTCACTGTCCTACGGAGAACTGCTCATTGATTTCGAATCTCCTGATGCTTTGGTGGAGAACATGGATGAGATACAGGAATACCTGTCCAAGCACTATCCCGATGCCTATGTCAAGCTGAAACGCTACAATCTGATGTATAAGAAGTACCCCATCGAAGCCCAGTTCCTCGGACCGGACCCGGCTGTATTGCACCGTCTGGCGGACAGTACCAAAGCCATCATGGAAAGATGTCCCGATGCCTACCTCATCACTTCGGACTGGGAACCAAAAGTACCCGTGCTCACTGTGGACTACGACCAGCCTGCCGCCCGTGCGCTGGGCCTGAGCCGTAACGATGTCAGCATGTCGCTGCTCACGGCTACGGGAGGTATTCCCGTAGGCTCTTTCTACGAGGGCATCCATTCCAACAACATCTATATCAAGAGTGTGGACGAGCGTGGAAATGCCATTGACGATCTGGGTGATACGCAGATTTTCTCTTCGTTGCCGTCGTTCAATGCCGTGCTGAATGAAGAAACCCTGCTGAAACTCAAAACGGGGACACTGTCCACCGACGAACTGGTGGAAAACCTTATGGGCACAACCCCGTTGAAACAGATCAGTAAAGGAATTAAAGTAGAGTGGGAAGACCCCGTGGTGATTCGTTACGACGGACAACGCAGCCAGCGGGTGCAATGCTCTCCCGTTCCCGGTAAGGAAGTGGAGGAGGTGAGGGCCGAGATTGCTTCGCAATTGGAGAAGATACAGCTCCCCGAAGGATATGCATTGCAATGGCAGGGTGAAAAGAATGCCAGTGACCAGTCCATGAAATACCTGTTCCGGGCTTTCCCGCTGGCCATCATTCTCATCATCACCATTCTGATTATGCTGTTCAAGGGCTACCGTAAGCCGCTTATCATCTTCCTGTGCATCCCGCTCGTCATTGTGGGCGTAGTGGTGGTGATGGTGCTCACCGGCAAACCTTTCAACTTCGTCGCCGTGGTGGGTGTACTGGGGCTTATCGGCATGATTGTCAAGAACGGCATTGTGCTGATGGATGAAATCGGTCTGAACCTCAATTCGGGTATGCCACCGGTTGAGGCGTTGATCACCAGCACCCAGAGCCGTCTCCGTCCGGTGATGATGACTTCCATGACCACCATTCTGGGTATGATCCCTTTGTTGTGGGATGCCATGTTCGGCTCCCTGGCGGCTACCATCATGGGTGGTTTGCTGTTTGGCACATTAATTACTTTAATATTCATTCCCACCTTGTACGCATTGTTTTTCGGGATAAAATACACGAACAAATGAGAAAATTGATTTTATATGGATTATTGATTTGCCCCTTGTCACTGGCTGCTCAGGAACAATATACCCTGGAGCAGTGCAGGCAGATGGCATTGAAACAGAATAAGGAGATAGCGGCTTCGGTGAAGCAAACGGCTATGGCACACTATATGGCAAAGAGTTATAAGGGGAACTTCTTCCCGAACTTCACGGCCAATGGTACGGGATTTTATTCCGGGACGGACGGAACTTTCGGGATACCCGGCGGCAATCTGCCCGTACTGGCACCCGATGCAACAACCGGCGTGTTGGCTCCCAACGGCAATTACGCCTATTTCCCCGGCATTGATCTTAATTATAAGATAGGTGCCATTTACGCAGCGGGTGTCCAGATGGAACAGCCGCTCTACATGGGAGGCAAGATTACGGCGGCTTATAAAATGGCGTTGCTCAACCGTGACCTGGCCCGTTTGTCCGAACGGAAGACGGCTTCCGAGGTCGTGGTCAGTACGGATAAAGCCTACATGATGATGGTGAAAGCCAAAGAGATGATGAAGGTGGCGGGTCAATATAACAAGCTGCTTACGGAGTTGCATAAAAATGTGCAGGATGCGTTTAAGCATGGATTGAAGTTACGCAATGATGTCCTGAAGGTGCAGGTCAAACTCAATGATAGCGAACTTGCCGTACGTAAAGCCGAGAATGCCTTGCGACTGGCTCGAATGAATCTTTGCCATGAAATCGGCATTTCGTTGCTGTCTGATATTGATGTCAGTGATGACTTCCCTACGGTGGAACAACAAATGGCGCCCAAGACGCTGGACATCACCAACCGTCCCGAATATGGCATGGTTGGCAAGCAGGTGGACATTGCCCGTCAGCAGGTGAAACTGGCCCGTAGTGAAATGCTTCCCCAGGTGGGGGTGAAGGGAATGTACAGCTATCTCCACGGGGTGAAGCTGAACGACCAATACCTGCTCGATAAGGGAAACTATGCCGTCATGCTCAATGTTTCCGTCCCGTTGTTTCACTTTGGTGAACGCTCCAATAAAATCCGTTCGGCTAAGGCCCAGTTGCAACAAGCCCGCTTGCAGCAGGAAAATGCCAACGAGCAAATGTTGCTGGAGCTGACCCGTGCCGCCAATAACCTGGACGAAGCCCGTTTGGAGTGCGACATCGCCGACCGTTCATTGACGCAGGCGGAGGAGAACATGACCGTCAGTGGCAACCAGTACCGTGTGGGACTGGAAACCCTGTCCGATTATCTCGAAGCCCAGACCATGTGGCAACAATCCTATGAAGCCCGGGTTAATGCCCATTTCAATCTTTATCTCACTTTCGTAGAGTACCGGAAGGCTGAGGGTAACTTGCAGTGATTTTGAATAAGTTCTGAATTTTTGTTGCAGTTATGTGACAAAAGGAAGAAGATTGAAACAAAAAATAGCAGATTGTTTGTTGTTTGTAAAATTCAGGTTATCTTTGCGATAAGCTATTTGGAGAGAGCCTGATATACAAACAAATAAACAACTTGCTGTTATGAAAAAGACACTAATCCTTGCATTGCTAGGGGCATGTAATGTGGGATTTTCTCAAACTACAATTCTCCACCCTCACTTTACGCTGCAAAGTAAGGAAGTAACTGTACCAAGAGGAGCGGAAGTCTGCCCTGAAATCCACGAAGGGTTAATCGCTGTGCGCTACAATGGCAGTGAATTGGTTTATGTCAATACGGATGGTAAATGCGTGTCAGGTCCCGATTTCTCTATTTCTTCCCTGGACAATCAGTTGGAGAATGACTATTTCTCCGGTGGAGCCGTTATGGTCACTCATCGCCTGAAATCAGGTGATAAAGTTCTCTGTATTCTTTATCCCGACGGGACTTATCGTGACCTGCCGGATTATTCGTCTGTTTCTGCTTTCCGTGATGGTTTTGCATTGGCTGTCAGGGGAAAGAGCTTTTACAAGAACGCCACACAAGTCTATATTAATAAGGAGGGCAGGGAAGTCTTTCCTTTACTTGCCGGTTCGTTCGATCCCTTCCACAGTCCCCGTGCCGTGTCTCCTTTATGCGAAAACAGAAGAGCTTTCTTCAGCGGTGAGCAGAAGAAATATGGGTATGCTGATGAAAAAGGTAATATTGTTATTCCTCCCCGTTTTGAAGACGCCCTGCCATTTAGTGACGAACTGGCGGCTGTTCAGGTAAAGACGGATGGAACAAAAAAGTGGGGATTCATAGACCTGAATGGGCAGATGGTGATCCAACCTGTTTATGTCAATGCTCCCGGACGCTTTAGTGAAGGGCACGCGGCTGTACGCATCGGACCTACGTTCTATCAGTATCAAATGACTTATATCGATCGCACGGGACGTCAGGTCACTCCCCTGATAGACTGGGATTGCAATACTTTCCACAGCGGTTATGCCTGGGTCAAGAAAGGAGAGTGCGGACCCATCTGTGTGGTGGACAGTGCGCTCAATGAGGTACGCAATGTCACGGGAACGTTGATGGGAACGGCAGCCGAGGGAACTTGTCCTTTCAACTTGTTCGATGCCTATGGTCATTCCCTGGCCTTCGACTTTCCGGGCGGCACACAATCTCTCAACACCCGTGGAGTGGGGAGCGGGTCCCTCTACAAACCCGACGGAACGATTGCCGTCAAATGTGTGGATGAAATGGGGCGCCCTATTGCCATTAACAATATCACCGAAGGAGGATTACTACTCTGTGTCGTTCGTTTCACCCATGAGTCCCGCTTCAACGGGAAGGAAAGGGCTGTTGCCTGCTTCATCAATCTTCAGGGCGAAGTGGTGCTTTACTTCATTTAAAAATGGCTTTTAAGTCTATAATGGAAAGAAATCATCATAGTATGGACTTATAATAGAAAAAAATCTCCAGTTGCATTTGCAGGAAGTATTATTTGCTTCGTCGGACAAAGCAGAGTCTAAAGCCATATCCTACGGTGTTTCGTAATGACTATCTGCTGGCATTACGTAAGTTGAGCCGTCAGCATAAACCTGATGCTTATATTCGTGCCATGCTAAAAGTGTGGCAATTTAGTGCTACGTTGTATGGAGAAGATGCTGATGCGATGGAATTAGCCTTAAGACAAGCAAACGCTTTTGCCGATCCCGAAGAAAATGTATTGAACTGGGGGAATGTAATAGCTTAATTTTATACCGTATAAAATAGAAAAAAGAATAAAAAGTTTCATGTATACATGAAACTTTTCATATTTGTGGGATAAATATCAAGTATAAAGTCCCCTTTTTGTCGAAAAATCATTTTTACGTGTTTTTGCTTTCAGCCTCTGAAAGCCCCATCCAGAGCGGGATACGGCTGAAAGCAAGGTTTCAGCCTGCTTTCAGCTTTCAGCCGGATGTCCGTATTTATTGTCCATCTGTATCACGCGAAACCCCGTAATATCCGGGTGCAGGTACGTATATGGGCTGCGTCATTAGTCCTATATTTTTTAATTTCCCTTCTTCACGGAGTCGTTTCAGCCGGTCCGCCGCCGTGGTGCGCGTCAGGTGACAGAGGCTTTGGAAATCCCGGCGCGTCAACACCTTGTTTTCACTAAAGTAATCCTTTAATCGCATGTCTATCTCCACCTCGGATAGTTTGCCGGAGTGCCGTGCATACTTGCTATGCTGCAACTCCACCGTTCCGATGGAATCTTTCAGCTTCTGGTCCGAGCGGAACTGGATGGCTTTCAGCTCCACTTTCGCATTCTTTCGCGGAGTGTCCGGCGTAATCTCCCCCTTGCATTTCAGCGAAGGGTAAAAATAACCTATCCCGTCCAGATGCACCTGCCTGCCTTCACGCAGTTCTTCCCCCATCACATCACACAGAGCGTCGAGCACCGCACTCACATCCGTCTTTGTCAGTGAGGAACGCACTTGTATCCTTGCCCGTAGTTCATCCGTACTGATTTTACCGTTCAGAATGATGCGGGCATGCAACTTCGTTTTTTGCGATTGGTTCGGTGCCACCGGGTTCTCATACCATTCAAAAAGTATTGCCATATCATATATCTTTTAAGAGTTACTTCGTTGAGGCGTTTTTGCATAAGAAACAACGCGAAAAAGCTATGGAATTATCAGCATCCGGCTTTGGTTGGACGATATTCCGACTCCGTTCATGCTATCGTTCAACTGAGGTCGAAAAATTTTCCGGCGGATGTTGGACACTGATTTTTCTTCTTACAAAATTACATCATTCTTATTGAAAAACAGCATAAAACCGTATGTTTTTGCTTCAAACAACTATTTAATATTTTCTCTGCAAATAGTTTGCAAACCGCCATTCGTGTGTAGTAACTTTGGGGAAACAAAGAACGAAAAACGAAGTAAAATGCTCAATAGAAAAATGACAAAAATGATTGCCGCCCTGTTACGGGTGTGGCGGAACGGGGGAGAAGAGCCGGACCCCGCCGGAAGAATAGTCAAGGAGACTCCGGAGAAACCGGAAAAAACGAAACTTCCCGCGGCACCGTCGGCGGAGAGAAACGTCGACCCTATCTGTCTGACGGAACAAGTCAACTCCTTCCTTCAGCGGCACTATGATTTCCGCTATAACCTGCTCACGGAAGAGACGGAGTTCCGGCCTGTCAATAGTCGTGGGGAAGCCTTTCAACCCATTGGCAAACGCGATCTGAATACGCTTTGTCTGGAAGCCCACGGCGAAGGCATTCCCTGCTGGGATAAAGATGTGAGCCGCTACATCTATTCCACACGCATTGGTGAATATCATCCCTTCCGGCTGTATATGGACGAACTGCCCGCATGGGACGGCGTCGACCGCTTGAAGCCGCTGGCCCGCCGGGTGTCCGATCTGCCCTTGTGGGTACGTGGCTTTCACGTCTGGATGCTGGGACTTGCTTCCCAGTGGATGGGTACAGAGGAGATACATGCCAATAGTCTGGCACCCATTCTGGTCAGTAGCGAACAGGGAAGGCAGAAGTCCACCTTCTGCAAATCGCTGATGCCTCCGTCGCTGCAGCGCTACTATAAGGACGATCTGAAACTCACCGCACAGGGGCACCCCGAACGTTTGCTGGCGGAGATGGGACTCATTAACATGGACGAGTTCGACCGTTTTGGAGCGGACAAGATGCCCGTCCTGAAGAACCTCATGCAAATGTCCAGCCTGAACATCTGCAAAGCTTACCAGCACAACTTCCGTAACCTGCCGCGCATTGCTTCGTTCATCGGTACCTCCAATCGCTATGACCTCTTGACCGACCCCACGGGCAGCCGCCGCTTCCTCTGCGTGGAGGTGCAGCAAATGATAGACTGCACCGGTATAGCGCACGAACAAATTTTTGCCCAGCTCAAAGCCGAACTCGCGGCAGGGAAACGCAGTTGGTTCAATAAGTCGGAAGAAGGCGCCCTGCAGGCACATAATGCCTATTTCCATCGTAGTTCCACAGCCGAAGACCTGTTTCATAGCTATTTCCGTGCCACGGCTCCCGGCGAGAAAAGTCTTGACCTTACGGCGGCGGACATCTATCAGGAATTGAAGCGGCAGAATTCCGCCGCTTTAAAGGGTTGCAATCCCGGACATTTTGGACAAACCCTCCTTTCCGCCGGTATCGTCCGCCGGCATACCGAGTTCGGCAATGTCTATCAGGTGGTGAGAAGATGAGAATATTGCCGGAAAGCTATTTCATGAGGGAGATATGTTAAATTCCTATTCCTGTATGTTTACTATTTATTTCTAAATCAGAAAAATACGCCTTTGCTCCGTGAACTTTGCCAATCTTAGTGATAAAAAAGTTTTGTAAATTCATTTTTAACGTTTATTTTTGCAGAAATAATAAATGCACGTGGAGGATTTCCCCCGTATCATCCTACGTGTATAAAACAACAACAACCCGTAGCGGCTAGACTATTTTCCACGATAAATGTCTTCCGCTTGGTGTATATTATAGTGTCGAAATTGCTCCTCCTGCGATAGGGGGAAGGAATTGAGACCCTGGAACTTGTGAGGCAAATTTTTACATCAGAACGCTTGACCGGAAGGGATTTCCACTCCCCCGGTGTCCCCGAAGAACACCCTTTTGTGAACGAACAACAGACAGACGCTATTTGCTGGTACGCAGTGCGTGTCACTTATAGTCGTGAACTATCTTTAAAAGAGTATTTAGATACGGAGCACATCGAATGTTTCATTCCGATGCACTATGACTATGTGGTGCGGGGTGAGCGTAAAGTTCGCAAATTGGTTCCTGCTATTCATAATCTGGTGTTTGTCCATACTACCCGTCAGTGTCTTGACGAAATCAAGAGGCTCAAAGCCCTTACCATTCCCATTCGTTACATTATGGATCATGTTACCCGTCGCCCGATGGTGGTGCCGGACCGTCAGATGCGTAGTTTTATTGCTGTTGCCGGAAACTACGACGAGCAGATTGTGTACCTGAGTGCTACCGATCTTAATTTGAAGAAAGGGGATCGTGTACGCATCATCGACGGGGTGTTCAAAGGCGTGGAAGGGGAGTTCCTGCGGGTGAAAGGGGATAGGAGAGTGGTGGTGGCCATACAAGGGGTGATGGCGGTGGCTACTGCGTTTGTGCATCCATCGGTGATTGAAGTAATTGGAGAGTAATTTAAATCTAAAATAATGCTTAATAACAAATCAGTATTAATTACTGGGGGAACAGGTTCTTTTGGTAAGAAGTTTATAGAAACAATTCTTCGTGATTATCCACAAGTAAAAAAAATTGTAATTTATTCTCGTGATGAATTGAAACAATTTGAACTGAAACAAAAGTATCCTGAAAGGGAATTTCCGCAACTTCGCTTTTTCATTGGTGATGTACGCGATGGTGAGCGTTTAAGGCGTGCATGTGAGGGGATTGATGTAATAATCCATGCAGCTGCTATAAAGCAAGTGGACACTGCTGAATATAATCCTGAGGAGTGTATTAAAACTAATATTCATGGTGCTCAAAATGTAATAAATGCTGCATTGCAGACAAATGTACACCATGTTGTAGCTTTGTCTACAGACAAAGCTTGTGCACCGATTAATTTATATGGTGCTACGAAACTAACATCGGATAAATTATTTGTTGCCGCAAATAATGTAAAAGGTGCTAGAGATTTGAAATTCTCGGTTGTACGCTATGGGAATGTGATGGGATCTCGTGGTTCTGTTATTCCATTTTTTATTAATAAGCGTGATAAAGGTGCAACTGAATTGCCTATAACAGATATGAAAATGACTCGTTTTAATATCTCACTACAGGCTGGGGTTGACTTGGTTATGTTTGCCATTGGACACCATTTGGGTGGAGAAATATTTATTCCTAAAATACCTTCTTATCACATTGTTGATGTTGCTAAGGCAATAGCTCCTAATTTACCTTTAAAAGAAATAGGTATTCGCCCAGGAGAGAAACTTCACGAAGAAATGATAACGGAAACGGATGCTTTGAACACAATAGATCTGGGGATGTACTATGCAATTCTACCTTCTGTTTCAGATCGATATTCTAATGATGATTATATTAAATATCATAATGCAAAATATGTTCCACGCGATTTTCATTATTGTTCAGATAAAAACACAGAATGGGAAACAGTAGAAACGATGCGTGAAAATATACGGAAGTATGTAGATCCAGATTTTGTTGTGAAATGAAGGTAGTAGCAATTATACAGGCTCGTTGTGGTTCGACTCGTTTCCCTGATAAAGTTTTTGCAGATATTTGTGGTAAACCATTAATATGGCATGTGGTAAATCGTCTGAAATTTTCAAAAACAATAGATGAGATTGTGTTGGCAACTACTCTAAATCCTTTAGATGATAAGTTATACACTTGGGCAGTTGCAAATAAAATTTCTATTTTTCGTGGTAGTGAAAATAATGTCTTAAATCGTTATTATGAAGCTGCTAAAAAGTATAATGCAGATATAATTATTCGCATTACTGCTGATGATCCTTTCAAAGAACCGTTTATTATAGATCAGGCTGTATGTAAACTCCAAAAAGAAAATTTAGATTTTGTATGCAATAATTTTCCTCCGAGTTTTCCGGAAGGGCTTGATATTGAAGTTTTTACCTTCCATGCGTTAGAGGTTGAGGAGCTTAATTCAAATAGTAGTTTTGAACGTGAGCATGTTACTCAATATTTCTACCATCATCCTCCCTTTTTTAAGATGTCTAATATTTCTCATCTGAAGGATTTGTCTTATTTAAGATGGACTATAGATACAGTGGAGGATTTAAAAATGGTTCAACAGATTTATTTTTCTCTTTATAAAGAGAAAAATGAAATTTTCCATATGGATGATATTCTTCAATTAATAGAGATACATCCTGAATTAACTCAAATAAATGCGAATGTGACTCGTAGTGAAATGTATAAATCAAAATAATTATGGAACGTATTACTCAGTTGGAACGTGATTATGTTAACCAGGTTTTAGATAATGCTTTTGCGACTTCTCTAAACTCTGTGTTTAATAATAGACTTGAAACTTCTTTTGCTAAGAGATTTCACTCTAATTATGCTATAGGCCATTGTAATGGTACAGAGACGATGCATACAGCATTGGCTGCTTTAGGTGTAAAAGCTGGGGATGAAGTTATTGTACCAGCGTTGACGATGACTAGTACTTCATTAGCTGTATTACATAATGGTTCTATTCCTGTATTTGCAGATGTTGATCCAAATACTTTTGTTTTAACAGCGGATAGTATAGAAAGCGTTATTACAGCTAAGACGAAGGCCGTAATTACGGTTTCTTTGTACGGGCTTTCTCCAGATTATGATTCAATACTGGACGTTTGTCGCAAGCATAATCTCTTTTTAATAGAAGATAATGCGGAATGTTTTCTAGGTAAATATAAAGGTAAATTAGTCGGTGAATTTGGAGATTTTGCTAGTTTCAGTTTTCAGGCTAGTAAGCATTTAACGACAGGTGAAGGTGGCATGTTAATAACCAATAATGAAGAATATGCTGATAATGCTCGTCGCTTTAGTTGTCTGGGCTATGCTGGTGTTAGTGCAAAACAGGGTAAGATAACTCGCAATGATATTCAAGATCCTAAATATAGTCGACATGTTGCTATAGGATTCAATTATCGTATGTCTGAACTACAGGCTGCAGTTGCTTTAGCTCAATTGGAAAGGATTGAAGAGCTGGTAAATAATCGTTTGGAGGTCGCTAAAATTTTTGATGCAGCCATAAAAGGGTCGAATTTGTTGAGGCGTCAAGTTGAACCTGATGGAGTTATTAACTCTTATTGGTCTTATAGTTTAGTTCTGAATACAGACCATCCGGAAATTGACTGGTATAAATTCCGTGATTTATTTCAGAAGAATAGAGGTGACGGTTACTATGCTGCATGGAAATTATCTTATAATGAACCGCTATTTCAGAATATTATTCAAAAGATGCCCGGTGTATGGCAAAAATATAATGCAGAATTATGCCCTGTATCTGAATATCTCCAGCCACGAATGATTCAATTGAAAACAAACTATTGGAATTTAAATGAAGCTAGAGAGCAAGCTGATATTTTAGAAAAAACGATATACGAATTTAAATAATTAATACTATGTCATTTTTTAATAAAGAAATAAAAATAGGAAATAAGTATATAGGTGAAAATCATCCTACTTATTTTATTGCAGAAATCGGTGGTAATTTTGATGGTGATCTTGATAAAGCTAAACGATTGATATCTGCTGCTAAGGAATCAGGTGCGGATTGTGCCAAGTTTCAAACTTTTTCCACTCCACGTATTGTTTCAGAAGGAGGCTTCTCACATATGCAATTAAAAGGTGTTCATGGCTCATGGGGACGAACAGTAAGCGAAGTTTTTAAAGATGCCGAATTTCCCATTGCATGGCATAAAGAGATCGCTGATTATTGTAAAAGTATTGATATTGATTTTTCCACTGCCCCTTACTTTAAAGAAGCTGTTGATTTATGTGTCGATTTAGATGTTCCTTTTATTAAAATTGGATCAGGAGAAATTACATGGTTGGAAATGTTAGATTATATAGCTCGTAAGGGGATACCATTAATGCTTGCTACTGGAGATGCCACTTTTGCTGAAATAGATGAAGCTGTACGTACTATAGAAGCTGCTGGAAATAAGAATTTAGTTTTGATGCAATGTATTACAAATTATCCATCTAAGATAGATAGTGCTAATGTTAATGTACTTAAAACTTATCAGTCTGCTTTTGACTTGTTGACTGGTTATTCTGATCATTCCCCTGGTCATGTAGTGGCTTTAGCTGCAACTGTTATTGGTGGACGCGTCATAGAAAAGCATTTTACTTTGAATAAAAAAGATAAAGGTCCTGATCATCCTCATTCTATGGAACCTCAGGAATTCAAGTTTATGGTTGATTCTATACGTGAGGTTGAAAGGGCAATGGGTAGTACTCGTAAAGAGGTTGTTGCTGAAGAGGCTGAAACAGTATTTGTACAACGCCGTTGTTTATATGCTAAGCGGGACATTACAAGAGGACATATCATGAATGCAGAAGATATAGATGTTCTTCGTCCAGCTTTGGGTATACCACCTAAATTCAAACAAATTATTATAGGTAAAGAATGTAAGAGTGATATAGCAAAAGGACAACCTTTATTTTGGGAAAACTTTTGACTATGACTGAGCGTGAGATATTTATATCACTTGTAGATAATGATATAATAAGAATATCTGATGTAATTATTTTATTGGAAGGAGATGGCTTCAATCGTTATAAAAAAGCTATTGATCTCTATAATTGTCACATCGCTCCTAAGATTGTATTTAGTGGTGGTATTACTGATCGGAAGTATGGTAGTTTTCCTTTTATGGATGTCCTACCACATCTTCTAAATGAAGGTGTATCGGCTGATGATATTATTCATGAATCCAAATCATTAAATACAAGAGAACAGGCTGTTGAAGTGATAAAGTTATCTATGATTCATCAGTGGAAACGACTTGTATTGGTTGCAAGCCAAGAACATCAATACCGTGCTTATATGACTTTCTTACGAGAAGTGTTAAATACTAAGAGTAATATTATTATTTATAATGCACCTGTAAGAAATTTAGGGTGGTTTAAAGGTTCAGAATGGGGTACACCTTTTGAACGTTTGGAGCAAGAATTTACCCGTATTGATAAGTATTCTCAATTAGGTCATTTAGCTACGTATAAAGAAGCTATAGAATATCAGAAATGGAAAGAGTTACAATAGAACAAGCGAAAGAGATATTTGGCTCTAATTTTATAGGATTAGAGGAATTAAAGCCATTATTTGATAAAATGAAGCTTTCATTGAGCGATGTAAAAGTTCCAGTTATAGAGTATACATTATCTGAGTTACAGGAATATTCGGATGATTATATTTTAATATTGGGCTTGCCGAAATTAAGCAGTATCCCATTGTCTATATTTACATTTCGAAATTGTTTTGGGACAGATCCAGACATTTCGGAACCTTGTTTTTATAATCAAGATTGGTACTTAAATGAAAATTTTATTCATGAAACTTTAAATTGTCGTTGGTATTTATTGAGAAAAAATGTATTGGAAGAATCTCGGGCTATACAACCTACTGAGTTATTAAAACAAAATATCTTTTTCCCTTCAGCTATTCTTTGCGTTTATACTTTCTTTGCATATTATTATGCATGTCGCGAAATATTGTGGAGCTTTGATTTTGTATGGTGCAATGATACAGATCATAATGGTGATAGAATATACGTGGGAAAATATTGTGATATTGATGAGATAAACAAAAATGGTTTTAGTATCCATCGGCATTTATCGTTAAGAAAATGTTATTCTGCGATATCAGTAAGGTGATGCAGGTGCTCTTCATTATTTATAATTCAAAATGAATATTCTGCATGATTTTAAAAAATATTATAAATATTTCTGTACTGCAAACGAAAAATAATACTATAAAACAGTATTGGAGCAATAATATTACCATTAAGAATGGTATTATTTTTTCTTTTTTTTCCTTTTTGAATAGTGGTATAAGTTTTTTAATATTGCTTGTTCTTGCGAAATTTTTACCTCCTAGCGAATACGGAAGGTTGAATTTATTTAATTCTTTGGTAGTAGTATTGAATATTTTTATAATCCTTAGTTCGGATGGTTTAATTTCCATTGAATTTTTTAAATGCAATATTCAAGAATTGAGAAAGTTTATAAATTCATCTCTGTTAATAACTACTGGAATTTTTTTCTTTTTATCTATTATCATAATTCTTTTCTCTAGTGGTTTAGAGTCTTTTGTAGGTATAATCTCATATTATCAATGGATTGCATTATTAGTTTGTTTTTTTCAAAGTCTTCCTAATTTAGCTCTCAATATATGGCGCTTGGAAGAGAAACCTTTATTATATGGTCTTTTCAGTTTATTTGTAGCATTACTAAATTTAGCATTGACTTTGTTATTTGTAATATCTATAAAATGGGGATGGGCTGGGCGAGTATATGCTCAATTATTTACTGGTATTGTTTTTTTTATCATATGTTTTTATATACTGGTAAAGAAGAAATATATTTCTATGGCAATGCCATCAAAAAGGCATCTTATTTCTGTATTAGCTTTTGGTATTCCTTTAATACCACATAGTTTATCATTTTGGCTTAAGCAGGGATTAGACCGCTATATCATAAATTATTATCATGCGGCCTTTGCTGTGGGCATTTTTAGCTTTTCATTAAATATTTCAAATATTCTACAAATTATTGGTGTGGCTTTTAATGCAACTAATTCTGTTTATATTTATAAAAAACTATCAATAAATAAGTCTTTAGCTATTCCTGTTTTAAAAAAGCAGGCTAAAATGATGATTTTTTTGTTTGCTTTTTTGGCGATTTTATTGTTTTTAGGTAGTTTATTTTTCATTCCTATTATATTTCCTAAATATACTAAATCTCTTTATACATTACCTTTCTTAATTGGATCATCTTTTTTTCAATGCGTATATTTCCTTTTTGTCAATTATTTATTTTATTATAAAAAGAATACTGCGTTGATGATTATAACATTTACTGTTTCACTTATACATTGTGGATTATCGTTTTGGCTTACAAGATATTCTCTTGAATATACAGCTGTAATATCTTTCTTTAGTAGTTTTTTTACTACTATGTGTGTGTTTGTTGTTAGTCGTAAATATTGTCGATTATTTTGATGAAAAATTTTATTATTATTGAACATGAACCTCTTACTTCTAGGCTTGAGGAAATATGGTCTCTACGAGAATTAGCAGGAAAAAATGTTTCTGTGAAATATTGGGATTTATCCCAATTAATTTATAAAGGCATTAATATTCCTAATATTATTGATAGTAGTGTGGAAGTACTTTGTTTTACATCCATTATATCTTTAAAAAAGGAACTGGAAAATTTAGATATTGAGAATACTGTGTTTGCATTAGAAATATTTATTAATTGGCATAATCGAGAAATAATACAATTACTAAAAAAAAATAAATGTAAGTGTGTGAAGATTGATTTATATGCAAATACAGGACTTCCTATCTCAATGAAAAATAGGCTATTAAATAGTACTCTTTCACTGAATCCGAAAGGCTTATTGAATTCTTTATTCAATTATATATATAGGAACATATTCATTTCTCACCCTTATGAATTAACATTGTCTTCTTCCCATTCATCTGCGGATATATTAATTAATCATCCAGACTATGAGAATTATTTGTATGGAGATTGTTCTTCTAAACCTGAAACATATCCATATATATTATTTATTGATACGTTTTATCCTTTGCATCCAGATCTTAAATATTATTTTAAACTAAAAATAGAGGAGAAAGACGTGAGAGAATATAGGGATTTGATGATGCGTTTTTTTGATTTTCTAGAATATAAATATAAGAAGAAAGTTGTTGTAGCGGCACATCCTAAATCTTTATACATTGGTAATGAATTTGGTAATAGGAGTATATTAAAAGGTTATACATCTAGTCTAATTAAATATGCAGATATGATAGTGACTCATGAAAGTAATTCTTTGTCGTATATCGCGCTTTCAAACAAACCTTTTATATTTGTATATCCTGAAAGTTATACAAATAGGTTGAGACAATATATGTTTGCCTTATCTAACTACTGTAGAAAAAAAACATATAATTTAAATAAGTTTGATTGGGATAAAATAGTCTTTTCACCATTAGATGATAAGGTTCGGGAAAATTATATAGGTAATTTCATTGCTTCTTCTCAATCATCTGAGAAAAGGAATGTTGATATAATAATAGATAATTTGCTTAAAAACTAATTTTTTTAATACATATGCTTGCTTATATTTTATTGGCTTTATCCACTATGCTCTTTTCTGTAACTGAAGTGTTTTTGAGGATGCGTAGGGATATTAAGTTATATGTATACATATTATTAGCTATTTATTTATTTTTATTTATTGGATTTAGAGATTGCGGCTTTGATTATGACAATTATGCTTATTATTATCGCTATTTGCATAGTCCTTTTTATCATTCCAATGCACAAGCTTTTATGATTGAAAGAGGTTACGCTTTTTTGAATTATATATTACCTAGTTATAAAGCTGTTCTCGTTTTTATCGCTGCTATTACGGTTATTAATGTTTCTGCATTCCTTTATAAGTATTCGCCTTATCCATTTTTTTCTATTTTTCTATTATTACCAGTTTTAGTTTATGGAACTTTTATGGGACAATTTAGACAAGGATTGTCCATTTCTATTGTATTATGGGCTTTTGTGTCTCGGAGAAAGATCGTATCTCTTTTATTAATTTTATTTGCTTCTTTTTTTCATATATCTTCGTTATTGTCCATTCTATTTTTTATTATTCCTCGAAAATTTGTTGCGACCAAATATTATTGTTTTATATTTTTTATCGCATTATGCTCTAATTTGTTTATAGGAAATTTATTTAGTAATAACTTGTTGTTTTTTCCAGCTTTTATTTCTCAAAAATTAGATGTATATGTGAATTCAGAAGCTAATATTCATTATGGCTTAAATTTGGCTATGTTGTTAAGAGTAATTATCTTTTTTATATTTTATAAGTTTAAAGATGTCATATCAAGATGTGAAAATACTCCTTTATTCTTAAATCTATATTATATGTCATTAATTATTTATTTGGCATTAGGCTTTTTACCTCAGTTAGGGGGACGCGGGAGCTTATATTTTTATATGATAGAAGTGATTTTAGTTCCAGTGTTAATATGTAATATTTTTAGTGGAAAATTGCGAATAACTTTTTTCGTTTTTTTTGTTGTTATAGCTTTATATCGGCAATATACTTTTTTTAATCTTTGGCAACAAGATTATATTCCATACAAAAATAGATTATTTGATTCTTTATTAGGCTTATGAAAATAGTATATTGTATACATGCTTTGTATAATTGTGGTGGCATGGAACGGGTTATCACAAATAAAGTAAATTACTTGTCTTCTATAGGGTATGATGTGGTGATTATTACTACAGAGCAAAAAGAGAGGAAACCTTTTTTCCCTCTCTTTAGTGATAATTTATGTATAGACTTATCCATAAATTATTCAGATTCGAGTAATAATATATTGCTTAAGATGATTGATTTTATTTTGAAAAAGTATAAACATCGAAAAAGGTTAAAAAAGGTTCTCTTTCAGTTGAATGCGGATATTGTGATATCCACATTTGGTAATGAAATGTCTTTCTTGCCTAAAATCAAAGATGGAAGCAAGAAGGTTGCAGAAATTCATTTTTCTAGGTATTTTAGAAATCAATATAATCGAAAAGGCTTGTGGCATTACGTTGATTCTTTCAGAAGTATAAGAGATCTTCAGTATATTAAAAAATTCGATAAATTTGTTGTGTTAACAAAGGAAGATAAAGAATATTGGGGAAATCTTCATAATATAGTTATTATTCCGAACTTTATTTTTAATTATCCTTCTCATATTTCATCTTTGAAATACAAAAAAGTTGTAGCTGTGGGAAGATTAACATATCAAAAAGGATATGACATCTTAATAAAGATTTGGAAATACGTAAGCAAAGAGTGCCCTGATTGGATATTAGAAATCTATGGTGAGGGCGAAGAATATGTTACTTTAAAAAAAAATATAGATGACGAACATTTAGCTTCTTCCATTATTCTAAAATCGCCGGTTTCGGATATTGAGTCTGTTTATCTTCAGTCATCAGTGTTGGTACTTTCTTCTCGTTACGAAGGTCTTCCAATGGTTTTGTTGGAGGCTATGAGTATCGGGCTTCCTATTGTAGCTTTTGCTTGTAAGTGTGGTCCGCGTGATGTAATAGATAATGGTGTAAATGGCTTTTTATTGGAGACTATGGACGTATCTCATTTTGCATCAAAAATGATACTTTTGATGAAAGATTATCATTTAAGAAAGGAAATGGGAAGGCTCGCTCGAAATAAATCTTTAAGTTATTCCATAAAAAATATTATGATTCAATGGACTTCGTTATTTGATGAATTAGCTAATTGTTAATTAATTTTTGTATGATGAATTTGTGTATAGATAATATAATATTTTCGTTACAGAAAACTGGAGGTATTTCTGTCGTTTGGTATGAGTTGATAAAGAGGCTGTTAAATAGTAATGAAATTTTGAATTTAAAATTTGTAGATTCCTTATCACTAGAAAATATTCATAGAAAGAAAATATTAATACCTTCAAACTTAATATTGTTTAGCAGTAAGTATATCTGTAAAATATGCGAACGTTATCTTTCCGTAAGAATAAATACTAATCAAAGCTTTATTTTTCATTCTTCATATTATCGTACATGTAAGAATCGGAATTCTATAAATATTGTTACTGTTCATGATTTTACGTACGAGTATTATAATAAAGGATTAAAAAAATGGATTCACCAGTGGCAAAAATATAATGCAATACGAAGAGCCGATTATATTATATGTGTGTCGAATAATACTAAAAAAGATCTATTGAAATTTTTGCCTGATGTAAATGAACATAGAATAGAAGTTGTCTATAATGGTGTGTCGGAAGAATATGGGGCATTGCCTAAGCATTTACTTAGAAAACTACCTTATTGTAATAGTAAATATATATTATTTGTAGGTTCTAGGGCTATATATAAAAATTTTTTTCTGGCTGCTGAAGCTGTTTCGCAAACGAACTTAAAGTTTATTATAGTTGGGACTTTATTAAATAAAAAAGAAATAGAAAAAATGGATCAGTATTTTAATAATAGAGATCAATATTATTGTACTGGCAGAATTTCGAATGAAGAGTTAAATTTGCTCTATAATCAAGCTTTTGCATTATTGTATCCTTCTATGTATGAGGGATTTGGTATTCCTGTATTAGAGGCGCAGAAGTCTGGGTGTCCAGTGATTGCATATAATTCATCGTCTATTCCTGAGATAATAGGGGATACTCCCACATTGATGTCTGTCCCTTCAAGTAATGAAATTATTCGATGTATTAATCTTTTGAAAGATCAAGATGTTCGTTTAAAAGTAATAGTTACTGGTTTTGAGAATGTACAACGATTTTCGTGGGATAATATGTACTGTGGTGTGATAAACGTTTATAAAAAAGCTTGGGAGTTAAAAAATAAATGAAAATCTCATTAATAACCGTTACTTTTAATAATTGCAAGACTCTTTGCGAAACAATTAAATCTGTTCTGTTTCAGAATTATACTGATATTGAATATATTATAATTGATGGGCAATCTAAAGATAATACGGTTGATATTATTAAGAGATATGAATCTAAGTTTAATGGAAGATTAAAATGGATTAGTGAAAAAGATAAAGGGCTCTATGATGCTATGAATAAAGGTATTCGTATGGCTACTGGAAATATTGTTGGAATAATTAATTCTGATGATTTTTATCACCATCAAGATATCATTACTCTTATTGCAGAAGCTTTTAAAGATAAAAGTATACAGGCTGTCTATGGGGATGTGCGTTTTGTAAATCCTGATAATCTGAATAAAACTGTGCGTTATTATTCTTCTAAAAATTTTTCTCCAAAGCGTTTTAGGTATGGTTTTATGCCTGCGCATCCTACATTTTTTACTTATCGAAAATATTTTGAAGAGTTTGGATATTATAAAACGGATTATAAAATAGCGGCAGACTTTGAACTATTAGTTCGTTTTTTATATGTTCATCGGTTAAATGCCAAATACTTGCCTTTAGACTTTATGAAAATGAGAACAGGAGGAAAGAGCACGGCATCATTTAAGAGTAATATTATACTTAATAGGGAAATAGTAAGGGCATGTAAAGAGAATGGAATTTGGACATGTATGCCTCTTTTATTCTTGAAATACTTTATAAAAGTGTTTGAATTACTTTTTACTCGAAATTCTAAATAATGAATATACTTATTACCGGAGTTCACGGGTTTGTTGGTTCTAATCTGGTTAATGTGTTAAAAGCACACCATACGCTATATGGATTGGATATTGTAGCTCCTGAAAAAGAGGGAGTGGCGAAGACTTTCTCGTGGAAAGATTTAGAAGCTGTGTCATTCCCTATGCAGAACTTACCTCATTTTGATGCAATCATTCATTTAGCGGGTAAGGCGCATGATACGAAGAACCGTTCGGCTGCCCAAGCCTATTTTGATATTAATACGGGGCTGACTCAGAGGATTTATGATTTCTTTATAGAAACGTCAGCATCGAAATTTATCTTTTTTAGTTCGGTGAAGGCGGCTGCGGATAGTGTGCCGGGGGAAGTGCTGACGGAGGAGGTGGTGCCTGCTCCTGTGGGGCCTTACGGTGAGAGCAAGATTAAAGCGGAAGAATATATATTGGAGCTTTTAAAGAAATGCCCTTTGCACTCGAAGCAGGTGTACATCCTTCGTCCTTGTATGATTCATGGTCCGGGGAATAAGGGAAACCTGAACTTATTGTATAGTGTGGTGAAGAAGGGTATTCCCTGGCCATTAGGGGCTTTTGAGAACAGGCGGTCATTTACTTCGGTGGATAACCTATGCTACGTGGTAGAGGGTTTGCTGACAAAGGGTGTGCCGACAGGGATTTATCACATGGGGGATGATGAAGCATTGTCCACGAATGAGTTGATCCATGTGATGTGTGAGGCGATGGGGAAGAAGGCGCGTATTTGGAAATTGAATAAGGGTTTGATGGAGGCTGTGGCTACTGTGGGTACCTGGCTTCATCTGCCCTTGAACAAGGAGCGTCTCCGTAAGTTGACGGAGAATTATGTGGTGAGTAACGCAAAGATAAAAGCGGCGTTGGGCATTGAACAGATGCCGGTACGTGCGGAAGAGGGATTGAGAAAAACGATACGTTCGTTTGAAGAATAAGATAGATGGAGAGGGACATGATGGAATTGATTGATAACCAATTATTGGATAGTGTATCGGCAAAGGCGGCGGAGAGTGCGCGTTTGCGTATGAATTATAATTTTCATACTTCGCTGGATGCTCCTTCTCAGCGGTTACTCAATGCGATGCAACCGGGTACGGCATTGGCTATCCATCGGCACAGGCATACGGCAGAGACGTATGTGGTGTTGAGGGGGAGTCTTAAAGTGTTGTTTTATAATGACCGAGGGGAAGTGACGGAGACGGCTGTACTGAATCCGCAGAATGGGGCTTATGGCGTCAATATCCCTTTAGGGCAATGGCATACCGTGGAGGTGTTGGAACCGGATACGGTGATCTTTGAAACGAAAGATGGGCCGTATGCTCCGTTAGCTGCTGAGGATGTGATGCAGAGGTCTTAAAATATGATGGTATAATGTATTATTTGATTGTAGTGGTTCTGCTGTTTGTGGCGGAACTTTTTTATTTTCGCCTGGCGGATCGGTTTGACATCATCGACCGACCGAATGAACGGAGTTCGCACAAGCGGATCACATTGCGGGGCGGGGGAATCATCTTTTATTTCGGGGCTTTGGCGTATTTCATAGTGAGCGGTGGTGCGTATCCGTGGTTTATGTTGGGGCTGACGCTGATTTCGCTGATTAGCTTTGTGGATGATATACGTTCCACACCGCAGTGGCTCAGGTTGGTGTTGCACTTTTCGGCGATGGCGCTGATGTTTTACGAGTGGGGATTGTTCGCTCTGCCGTGGTGGACGTTTGTCATTGCGCTGGTGGTGTGCACGGGCATGATTAATATGTATAACTTCATGGATGGTATCAATGGCATCACGGGTGGGTATTCGCTGGTGTTGCTGGGGATACTGGCTTATGTGAATGCGGAGATCAAGCCTTTTGTGGAACCGGAGATGATTTATACGATGATATGTGCGGTGGTGGTGTTCTGCTTCTTTAACTTCCGTAAGCGGGCGAAGTGTTTTGCAGGGGATGTAGGGGCGGTGAGCATTGCCTTTGTGTTGCTGTTCTTACTGGGTAAGCTGGTTGTGGCAACGGGGGATTTCAGTTGGCTGGTACTGGTTTCGGTATATGGTGCGGACTGCATCCTGACGATTGTACACCGCATCATACTTCACGAGAATATCGGTTTGCCGCACCGCAAGCACATGTATCAGCTTATGGCGAATGAATTGCACTTGCCGCATGTGGTGGTATCGTTGATTTATATGGTGGCACAGGTAGTGGTGATGTTGGGTTATTTCCGTTTCATGACTTATGGCTACTGGTATCTGGGGGCCATGGTGCTGGTACTCGGTTCCGTCTACGTCGTTTTCATGCGGAAGTATTACCGATTGCATGAAGAGACATTGAGGAGGAAATGTTGATAGATGATAAATTGATTGGTTGTTTGCGAATTACCTAAATATTGGTATCTTTGTGATGGAAAGGAGAATGTTAATATGAATACTTCGATGAATTTACCCGATAATTTCTTGGATAAGCTGTTATCACTCAATGATGATATGAAGATACGTATTATAAACAAATTATCGGAGAGTCTATTAGATAGCCCCTCTATAAAAAGAAAACGTGCCTCTTTTAAATCGGCGAAATCTAAAGAGGCTACTTCTGCTTTTATTCATTCTTTAATAATAAAAGGGGAACAGCCTGTTCCGGATGATGTAAATGATATCAGTTCTCTTCTTGATGAAAAATATTTTTAAATGAAAGTATTTATTGATACGAACATTCTGGTTGATCTTGTTTGTGCAAGAGAAGAATATCTGGAGGCTGCAAAAAAAATTTTTGCATTGGGATATGAAAAGAAAATATTGCTAGTAATTTCACCTCTATCCTATATTAATACTTTTTATATAGGCAAGCGCTATAAGTATCCTGCAGAGCAGCTAATTACTGTTTTACGTAAAATAGAAAGTTTTACAGAAACATCGGCTTTCGTAGAGAAAACTATAAAGCAGACCTTGAATTCAAAGTGGTCTGATATTGAAGATGCTGCACAGTATTATTCTGCTGAATCTGCTAATGTTGATTTTATAGTTACTCGTAATCCTAAAGATTTTAAATTATCAAAGATATCGGTATTGACTCCGGATAAATTCCTTGAAGTTCAAGAGAATAGTGAGTAAATATTATAACTGAAAGAGACTTTACGACATAAAAATTATTAGCAATCGCGGAATTAAAGAATATATTTCTTAATTTCGCGATTGTTATTAATACGTATCTTATGAAAACTCCGGGTGTTTATATTGTGGAAAAAGATAGTTTTTCTGCTTCTGTAGTGGAGGTCGCTACTGCGGTGCCTGCTTTTATTGGATATACGGAGAAGGCGATGAAGGGAAGTGTTTCTTTGTTGAACAAGCCTTTCCGCATCTCGTCTATGGCAGAATTTCGTACGTATTTTGGTGGTGCTCCTGCGTCTTCGTCTGCTTTGCCGCTAAAGGAAGGCGGGGCATCGTTTTCCTTGTATTTTCAAATGATGATGTTTTATCTGAATGGCGGAGGGGCTTGCTACATTGTTTCCATAGGTGATTATACTGTGGGGGAACTAAGCGCGGATGCTTTTAAAAAAGGCATCGGGGTGCTTGTGGAAGAGCAGGAACCAACCCTGGTGCTTTGCCCGGAAGTTGTTGGGTTGAAGGACAGTGAATTATGCTTCGAAGTTCAGGTTGAAATGTTGGCGCATTGTGGCAAGATGGGTAACCGGATTGCTATTTTGGATATATACGACGGCTACAAAAGTCGGAATGATGCGGAAGGTGATGTTGTGACGGAATTTAGGGAGAAGATAGGTTGTTCGCATCTTGATTTTGGAGTGGCTTATTATCCCTGGGTTAATGTTAGCATCATGGAGGGGGGAAGAGCGACTCCTTTTGAAGCTTTATTGCCGCCATCGGCTGCTATTGCGGGCATTTACACCATGGTGGATAATAGCCGTGGTGTATGGAAGGCTCCCGCGAATGTGGGGATGAATGCTGTGGTTTCACCGGCTGTAAACATCACTTCTGAGGAGCAGGAGGATTTAAATGTTACGATGAGCGGTAAGTCGGTGAATGCCATACGGCTGTTTGCAGGTGAAGGGGTATTGGTCTGGGGTGCCCGTACATTGGATGGAAATTCACTGGACTGGCGGTATGTCAATACGCGTAGGACCATAATAATGCTTGAGGAGTCGGTGAAATATGCGGTCCGGGCTTACGCGTTTGAACCGAATGTGGCTGCTACATGGCTCAGGATAAAGAGTATGATTGAAAACTTTCTGTACGGTATATGGAAGCGTGGCGGCTTGGCTGGTGCCACTCCCGGAGATGCGTTCAGTGTCCATGTGGGGCTGGGGAATACGATGACTGCCGATGATATATTGAATGGGATATTACGGGTGACGGTGATGGTGGCTCTTATGCGTCCGGCGGAATTCCTCACTTTTTCTTTTCAACAGGAGATGCAGAAGAGCTAAGTAACAGGTGTATTTTTGTCGTTTGTCTGAAATTCCATAGGGATTTTTATTGTTTTTTGCTGGAAAATAGTATTTCTTTTTCGGAATATCTGCTGTTTAAGGATGAAAAGTTGTGGCGTTTGCAACAGGAATTGCAGGGCGGGAGTGATGAGGCACTGGTGGCGCCATTGAGAATGGCTTGTGAAGAGTATCTGATTTATGGTGGACTTCCACGCACAGCCCTGACTAACAATCCTCAGGAGAAAGTGGAATTGCTGAATGACATTTACCAGACTTACTTGTTGAATGATGTGCGTCATTATATTGCAAATGAGCATTTCGTAGGTTTCAATAAGTTACTCCGTTTGTTAGCCGTACAGATAGGGAATCTGGTGAATGTGAATGATTTGAGCCGTGAGAGTGGATTGCCGTATGCGCGTTGCGAGGAATATATTTATTTGCTCCAAAAAATGTATATCATAAAATTAGTGGAACCTTATTTTACGAATAAACGTAAAGTGATAGGGAAGATGAATAAGGTGTATTTTTGTGATTTGGGATTGCGCAATATCATTTATAATAGTTTTAATGAAATAGCATTCAGAACGGACAATGGTGCCTTGTTTGAAAATTACATATTACTGGAGCTCTGGAGAAAGCGGCAGGCCGCGGATACGATTTATTTTTATCGTACTCAGAGTGGTACGGAGGTGGACTTTGTATTGGATGGATCGTTACAAAAATTGGCAGTGGAGTGCAAGTATAGACGTTTCCAAAATCCGGTCAGTATACCTTCATTGAATAATTTTGCAGATGAGGAAAATATCAATTTTCGCTATATTGCCAATATTAATATGGATACGGAATATAAGGGAGTGCGCTTGATTCCGGGTATATTAGCGAATAGAATTGGAACGTGAACTATAATACTAAATTGATAACTTGTATATTCTGATTTGTCCGAAGGATTAGTAGACTGTATTACGGACAGGGCCGTTTATCCAGCTCTTCGAAACAGGAATTCTTACTAATGAATTCGGGAACCAGATCTTTCATGGCTTTCACAATTTCCATTTGATCATAGGAATAGCTGATGTTGATGAGGTTCTGGATGCGTTCTTTCACTTCATCGTAGTCGTACTCGCGGACATTGGCTATCATGATCTTTTCGTGGTAGGTAGGTTTGGTCAGTTCCTTAGTGTTGAGAAGTTCTTCATAGAGCTTTTCTCCATGGCGCAAACCGGTGAACTCAATTTTCACATCTGTACGTCCTGACAGGCTGATCATCTTTTTAGCAAGGTCGACTATTTTGACCGGTTTACCCATATCGAAGATATAGATTTCACCGCCTTTGCCCATGCCTCCGGCTTCGAGTACAAGACGGCATGCTTCGGGGATGGTCATGAAATAGCGGATGATTTCGGGGTGGGTGACGGTAACGGGACCGCCACGGCGTATCTGATCACGAAAACGGGGGATGACGGAACCGTTGGATCCCAGTACGTTACCAAAGCGTGTGGTGATGAATTGAGGGTGACAACCATTCTGTTTTTCAAGTTTCTTGGCGAGGGATTGGATGTAAATTTCACAAATGCGTTTGGAGCAACCCATAACGTTGGTGGGGTTGACCGCTTTGTCAGTGGAGATCATCACAAACTTTTCCGCATTGTATTTTACCGCAAGGTCCGCCAGTGTGCGTGTACCGAAAACATTAATCTGAATAGATTCCGATACGTTGTCTTCCATCATTGGTACGTGTTTGTAGGCGGCGGCATGGAAAATATATTGGGGCCTGTATTCATGGAATATGGCTTCCATACGGGTGGCATTGGAAATGTCGGCGATGATTGTTTCGGCATCAATATCGCGCCAGCGGTCCTGCAATTCCAGACGAATGTCGTGGAGCGGGGTTTCCGCCTGATCAACGAGTATCAGTTTATAAGGATTGAACGAAGCTACCTGGCGCATAATTTCACTGCCGATGGAACCCGCAGCTCCTGTGATGAGCACACGCTTGCCTTCGAGCTGGGAGGCAACTTTGTGAATATCTATACTGATTGGGTCACGTTCCAGTAAATCTTCTATCTGTATGTCTTTGAGTTGTTCACGATTTAGCGTCTGTCCGTTCCATTCGCTGAGAGGAGGGGCTGTCATCAGGCGGATATTATCGTTTAACAGGCGGTCTGCCATATCCGATTTTTTTAATTCCGCCATTTTAGAAAGGGATACGATAACAATGTGTATGTCCCGTTCATTTAAGACGTCTATCAGATTTCCGTCATTGGCAAATGCTTCCACACCCATCATTGTTTTTCCGACCAGTTCCGGTTCATCAACTATAAAACCACGCAGACGGTAATGGTTACGCAGGTTTACTCTGAGAGCTTTGGCTATGTTGACTCCTACTTCTTTAGCTCCGTAGACAAATGCGTTGGCGCTATGACGTCCGTCAAAATGGATCTGCTCGTAAATAACTTTAACGGCTATGCGAGAACAGGACATCATGGCAAAGCTAATGATGTAGGACATAAACAGGACGCTAACAGGAGCTATGATAATGGAAAAAAAATCTGATAAGAGAATATTACCCATGATCAATAAGGCGTAGGATATGGACAAGGCTACAAAAATGCGCATGATGTCAATAAAGGAAGAGTAGCGCAATACATTTGAATAGGTACGGAAGACTTTAAAAAAAATGATATTGATTCCAATGACCCATAGAATGGTGGTGTTGATGGAAGTTACCCCTGTAAAAATGCTTCCGAAGTCGTACCGGAGGATATATGCAAAAACACACGATAGGGAAATGGTTAATATATCAATTAGGAGAATAGTCCAAATGGGCAATACCTTTACTGATAAGTAGGGCCGGAAGAATTTTACTCTCATTTTGTTAACTGTTTGTTTTTAATGCGGAGCAAATATACGCTATTTTTATCAAAACAAATAATAAATGAGGGAAAAACTATATAGCAGGATCAGGAATGCAGCCTGAAAATGATTATAATGACCTTGACAAACTTTTATCGTTCTGTTTTTGTTTCTTCTAAAAAAAGGTTTGAGATTTCTCTAAAATGAATATTTACTTAATTGAATGTTACAAAATGGAAAGAATTATCGGTCTATTAATGTATATTGTGTGTGCCACTACAGCTTTTGCACAATCCTCTCCGTCGCTATATGATTTTAAGGTGAAGGATATTGATGGTAAAGAATTTGATATGGCATCACTTAAAGGGAAAAAGGTCTTGATTGTAAACGTGGCTTCGAAATGCGGATTTACTCCCCAGTATAAGGATTTGGAGGCTTTGTATGAGAAGTATAAGGATCAGAATTTTGTGATTGTCGGCTTTCCGGCCAATAATTTTAAGGAGCAGGAGCCGGGGACAGATAGTGAGATAAAAGCATTCTGTACTTTAAATTATGGTGTGGAGTTTCCTATGATGAGTAAGATTGATGTGGTGGGGGATGCTAAGGCTCCTATCTATAAATGGTTGACGGAAAAGAAGGTGAACGGGAAAATGGATGCTGAAGTGCAATGGAATTTTCAGAAGTTCATGGTGAATGAGAGGGGAGAACTTGTAGGGGTTGCCCTCCCCAAGGAAAAACCTTTCAGTGACAAAATTGTAAAGTGGATTGAAGAAAAGTAGGCTTTGAAAAAAACGGGCTCTTTACAGTTTCTTCATCCGCAATACGCGAATACCGGTAGAGTGGGAGTTCTCATTTAGCATTTGACGCAAAGCTATTTTGGAGACTTCCACTTTCTTTTCTTTGGAAGATGCATTCAGGAGGCAAAGTTTGCCTTCCACATAGAATGCAATACCCATGTGGGATACGTCCAAACCCGGGATGTTGGTGGTAATGGCAATGATGTCTCCATTTTCAATCCATGGCAGACCATTGAAAGGCAACTTCTCTTTTGGAATATAATGGATCTCTTGTCCACTTAATGATTGTTCTATCTCTTTTATTTTAGCTTTATTGTCTGATGTGCCCAACTGTCTGTAAAGATCCGGGTGGGAAGACATATAGTTAAGAGATAGTTTGCGCATGTATGGGCTGTTTGTTGCAGTGACATCTTCGAGGAATCCCTGGCGTACTCCATTGTTTACCCAATCGGCATTGTAATGCAACCGGGAGGTGTATCCGTCTATTTTACCGTTGCGGTAGCGGATTTGCTGCAGGGCTTTGGCAAAATCTCCTTCGGACACCTGGCCGTCTTCCACAGGAGAAAGAGACATGGCTAGTACATACTCCACAAGAGTGGTGCAGTCCACTTCATCGCAGTTAATGACCAATTCTTCGTTATTATTTACTTCGAGCGTATGAGCCACATATGGGGTATTCAAAAACTTGATAGCATTGCTCACCATGATGTTACTTTTATTTTGCGCGGATACACCGATAGATGCTGCGCATAGGATTCCGAGTAGAAATGTTGCAGTTGTTTTCATCAGGTTATTTATTTATGTATATAAAAAGGATGTAGCAAATGTACTACATCCTTTTTATAATTACTTAATATCAGCAAGATATTTTTTATCTCTGCCCCGTCTTAGTATTGGCTAATTGCCTTTAAGTATTCTTTTTTCGAACTGAACGGAATGATGGTAAATCCATATTCTATCGCATTTGCCTGTCCGGGACGGAGTATATAGGCTTCGTGTGGAAGAGCGCCCCAACTGTTATCTCCTCCAAGGCCCATCATGCGGTAGTCGATGAAAAGGTCGACCAGCTTCTGAGGTTGTGGATCGGTAAGATGGCGGTGGTTGGTCTTTTCGGTACGAGGTGCTCCGTTGTTGATGCTGTCTCCGCTATCAAGTGCTTCGAGCGGATAATTGGAAGCGTTCATTTCGAAGGTTGGGTTGGCTACAAAAAGAAGTCCACTCCCTGATTTGCGGGTAAGAGCGCACCAGTATACATCTGTACGGTGATTATTTTCTTGCGGGCGTACATACGGTTCGTAAAGGTCTTTCACCGGAAGGGTGTATTGTCCGATAAACTGGGAGGTGTACCGGTCACTGTAGTTTTCCAGAGGACCACGTCCGTAGTAGGTCAGTTCCGTGAGCGCTACGGGGAGTTGCATACGTAATCCGATACGGGGTATCATGGGAACTTGGGTGTCTTCCGCGCAAAACTTATTAGTTACTTTGATTACTCCGTTGGCATAAACCATATAAATCATATCCCAGAGGGCATTGGTTTGCTGGAAGTTATAAGTCACTTTTACAATTGTGGCGTTTTCTTCCTGTGTTACATTGAAAGAAGTGGCCTGAGGTTCCTGATAGCTGGCTTCTTTCCATGCTTTTAACTTGATGGGAAGGTCGGCACCATAGTCGTTATCGGTAGGAGCACGCCAGAAGAATGGACGTAGTCCATAGCCATCGTGGATATATTCCTGTTTGTGATATTGATATGAGGTCAATAAACCGCTCTGTTTGCTGAATATTGCCTTGAATCCATTCCCTGTGAGAGTGACTTGGGTGCCGGTCTCGGCGATTTTAGCGGGAGCTCCCAAAGTTGCCGGTCGCTTGACAAAGGGATAGATTTCCGCTTGTTCGCGTGCAATTACCGTACCGACAGGCAGGAAAGGTTCGGCTGTACGTTGTGTGGCATAGAATTCAATGCGGGCATCTCCTTCGGCTGGTGCTTCTTGAGGGATACCTGCAGGCAAGGAGATAGTGACGGTCTGTCCCGGGGTTGCATTAACCTCTTCCATCACTCCTTTATAGATTTCTTTTCCGCTCTCTTTTACAACGTAGTGAAAGTCGTATTTATCGAGATTAGTGAAGATATAATCGTTTTTCACGTCTATGGTACGGGCTTTCGGATCAAAGTTCTGGAACTTGATGTTTTGGTATACTTTACCCATTTCCACTGTCTGAGGCTTGATGCTGCGATCGGGATATACCACTCCATTGATACAGAAGTCACCGTCGGAAGGCGTACCGATTTTGCCGTAGTCACCTCCGTAAGTCCAGTATTTGCGTCCGTCCGGGGTATAAGCGGCGATGCCCTGATCTACCCAGTCCCAAATGCATCCGCCTTGTAATAGGGGATATGCTTCAATGGTGTCCCAGTATTCCTGAAAGTTACCCAGGCTGTTACCCATGGAATGGGCATATTCACACATAATGAGTGGACGGTCAGCTTTTGGATTTTGGGCATACCGGGCTATATTGGCAGGAGAGGGGTACATCGGGCAGAAGACGTCTGTGTTCCATTCCAGACCTGCGCGTTCGTATTGTACCGGGCGGTTATCCAGCTTCTTCAACATCTGGTAGGTGGTGTAGAAGTTTATTCCGTTTCCGGCTTCGTTGCCCAATGACCATTCTATGACGCACGGGTGGTTTTTATCCCGCTGATACATGTTGAATGTGCGGTCTGCATGAGCATCTGTGAAGAGGGGATTATTTCCAAGTGTGCCTCCCACGCGCAGGTCGTAACCCATGCCGTGGCTTTCTATATTGGCTTCGTCAATGACGTACATGCCGTATTGGTCGCAAAGTTCATAGAAACGTTCCTGTTGCGGATAATGGCAGGTGCGGAGGGTGTTGACATGATATTTTTTCCAGAGTTCGAAGTCTTTCATCATTAGCTCTTCGGGAACGTAATGTCCGGTGTATTCGTTATGTTCGTGGATATTGACACCTTTTACCAGGATGGCTTTGCCGTTGACTAGTAATTGTTTATTCTTCATTTCCACCGTGCGGAATCCAACCTTGCAGGATGTAGCTTCGATGAGTTTGCCGTCTTCCTGTTTCAGACTAATGAGAAGAGTATAAAGATAAGGAGTTTCTGCTGTCCAGTGTTCCGCTGCCTGAATGGTCTTTGGAGCAAAATCAATCTCATTCTTATTGGGGACTACTGAAGCGGATGCTGTTGTAACTTCATCACCCTGAGCATTGAGCAGGCGATAGGCTACAATGAGCGGGGCGGACGTGTTTTCTTCTTGGGTCACTTTGACGTTTAATTTCAGAATGCCATCTTTGTAATGGTCATCAAGAGGTGATTGTACCTTGAAGTCTGCAATATGCTGATTGGGGGTGGCATAGAGGTAGATGTCCCGTTCGATGCCGCTAATACGCCAGAAGTCCTGGCATTCCAGATAATTGGCATCGGAGAAACGGTGTACTTGTATGCCAAGGATGTTGTTGCCGGGTTTCACTAGTTTTGTGATATTGAACCGGGTTGGTATTTTGGCTTGTTTGTTCATGCCTACAAATTGTCCGTTGAGGTAGTAGTAGGCAGCACCACGTACGCCGTCGGCACTCAGGAATATATCTTTTCCATTCCAGTTGGAAGGAAGGGTGAATTCACGACGGTAAGTTCCGGTGGGGTTCCATTCTTTGGGTACGTATGGCGGATTAGGTTCATCCCAATAAGGAGGGTACCCCGGGGAGCAGAACGAATAGCCTGTATTTACATAAATGGGAGTTCCGAATCCTTGCACTTCCCAATTACCGGGTACGTTGATTTCAGCCCATTTGGTGGCGTCGGTCTTCGTGTCGGTAAAGTTGTCGGGGCGTTCATTGAAGTTCTCCACATAATTGAACTTCCATTTTCCATTCAGGGAAAGGCGGTAAGTTCCATCGTGCCGGTTATTGATAACGGCATCCTTCTCGTTAGTATACGAAGTGAAAGTACAGCGGGGAGCTTCTTTATTGATCCCTGCTAATTTGGGATTGGTAATTTGTTCGTACCGGTCTTCCTGGGCTGAAAGAGCTACAGGAAGCAGAACGAGGCAAGTCAGGAGGTTTACTCTTTTCATGCTCATGGTTTCTTGTTAAAAAGGTTATGTATTTTTTCTCGTTTCAAAATTACGGCAAAAAAAACACTTGCAAATATACTTTTGATGTTATTTACTCTGTAAAGGGTTTAATATGGTATGACTAATGCTTATTTTAGTCCATCCCGTAACCATTTCTCCAATTCTCCGGTCCATTGACGTTTGTAAGTGAAATTATCCCGGAATCCCCATCCGTGTCCCCCGATAGGATAAACATGAAGGGTGGCGGGTACATTTTGTTTGAGCAAAGCCAGAAAATAGCCTATTCCATTAACAGGAGGTACTGCCTTATCGTCGGCGGAGAGAACAATAAAAGCTTGTGGACTGCGGGCGGATACCTGACGTTCTAAGGAGTATTTCTCCTCCAACTCTTTGGATGGGTTTTTCCCTATGAGATTTTCACGGGAACCGGCGTGTGTGATACCCGGTACCATGGAAATGACCGGATATAATAGGATTTGAAAATCCGGACGGGTTTCGTCACTGCTGAAAAGTGTGGCTAATGAAGCTGCCAAATGTCCGCCGGCGGAAGCTCCCATGATACCCGTGCGATGGGGATCTATTCCCCACTCGGTGGCGTGCTGGCGTACATAACGGATGGCCTGTTCCGCATCGGAAAGGGGAACTTCATTATGTCCGTTGGGCATGCGGTACTTTAAGACAACGTAAGTAATGCCCTGGGTATTGAACCAAGATGCCATATCATGTCCCTCGTGGTTCATGGCCAGGTGTACATATCCACCTCCGGGGCACATAATGATAGTCATGCCATTGGGCTTTTGCGGATGGTATACAGTGATGGTAGCTCTGTTTACATTTGATAAGCCTCCATTGGCATCTTCAATCTGGTCTCCGGTCAGACCGTTTGTGTTGGGGGCTCCGTCAGGCCATAAAGGAATTTCTGCGGGTCTCTGTGCAAAGAGTGTTACAGTCATAAGCAAGGTGCTGATAAATAAAGTTGTTCTCATTGTTTTATTTGATTTTAGGTTTTTCTATTTGGTTTTCATGGATGTTCTGGCGAAGTAGATGATTAGCAGGATATATGCACCAAGAGATGCTACTTCGGACCAACTGTTGGCTAGCCAGCCTTCATTTACAAGGTTGATGCCGCCGAAACGCATGGCTGCGCTGACTACTCCCATTAAGGCTCCACCGGCTATAAAGCCGGAGGCGAGTAGTGTTCCCTTTTCTCCACGGGCGGTATTGAGTGCGGCATCTTTACTCCGTGTGGTGACATACCAGTTGATGGCGCCGCCAACAACCAGCGGAACATTTAGTTCCAAAGGAATAAACATACCCAAAGCAAAAGCCAGTGCGGGAATTTTAAATGCATTTAGCAGAATGGCTAGTACTGCACCAATGCCATAGAGCAACCATGGTGCACCTACACCACTCATTAGCGGTTTGATTACCGCTGCCATTGCATTGGCTTGCGGAGCGGCTAGTTGTCCGCTGGTGAATCCGTATGTTTTATTCAGGATGATCATAACGCCTCCTACGGTAGCAGCAGAGACCAGTGTGCCGAGAAATTTCCATGTTTCCTGTTTGCGGGGAGTACTTCCCAGCCAATAGCCAATCTTTAAGTCGGTGATGAATCCGCCTGCCATAGCTAAGGCTGTACATACCACACCTCCCATTATCAAGGCTGCCACCATTCCTGAAGGACCTTTCAGACCGACCGCAACCATTACTACAGAAGCTAGTATCAGGGTCATTAAAGTCATGCCTGAAACCGGATTGGTGCCTACAATGGCAATGGCATTTGCCGCAACCGTGGTAAAAAGAAAAGCGATGCCGGCTACTAACAGAATGCCGATGACTGTGTGAAGCAGATTGCCGGACATTACGTTGAAATAGAAGAATAATACGATGAGCACCAGCGTGATTAGAGAACCGATGGCAATAATCTTCATGGAAAGGTCACGTTGGGTACGTATGGTCTTGGCTTCGGCTTTGGATTTGCCACCCATCTCTTTTCCAGCCAGTTTTACCGCGCTTTTGATAATGCCCCATGATTTGATGATACCAATGATGCCTGCCATCGCTATGCCTCCAATGCCAATACTCTTGGCATAGTGGGAAAAGATCTCTTCGGGCATCATGCTGCCTACAGTAGCAGTAATAGATGGGTCCCACTGATTTAGAACCGCATCTCCCCAGATCATAGACATGCCGGGAATGATGATCCACCATACAGCGAGCGAACCGGCACAGATGATTGCTGCATATTTCAGTCCTACGATATATCCCAGTCCCAGTACTGCAGCACCGGTATTTACTTTGAACACCAGCTTTGCTTTTTCCGCCAGCATATCTCCCCAGGTGCATACGCGGGTTGTGAAGTTTTCGTTCCACCAGCCAAAGGTAGCTACAATAAAATCATATAGTCCTCCGATGATGCCTGCCATTAATAAAGGCTTGGCCTGATTGCCTCCTTTTTCACCGGATACAAGTACTTGTGTTGTGGCTGTGGCTTCCGGAAAGGGGTATTTGCCATGCATGTCACTTACAAAATATTTTCGAAAAGGAATAAGGAAAAGTATTCCTAAAATGCCTCCTAATAGCGAGCTGACGAATACTTGGGCAAAAGTGACGGTGATTTCCTTTGGATAGCTTTCTTGTAGAATATATAGAGCGGGTAAGGTAAAAATGGCGCCTGCTACGATGACGCCGGAACTGGCTCCAATGGACTGGATAATGACATTCTCACCCAGTGCGTTTTTTCGTTTGGCTGCGCTGGAAACTCCTACGGCGATGATGGCAATGGGAATGGCAGCTTCGAATACTTGTCCTACTTTCAGTCCTAAATAAGCTGCTGCTGCAGAAAAAAGGATGGCCATGGCTATGCCCCATAATACAGACCAGAGGTTAACTTCCGGGTATTTCTTATCTGGTTTCATTAATGGTTTGTAGGTTTCACCTGGCTTCAATTCACGGAATGCATTTTCGGGTAATCCGGTGATCTTTTCTTCTTCTTCTTTCATGTTTTCCTGTAGTTTTATATAATTGTTATTTTGTTCTTTTTTGATAAAACAGCATCAAAGAAAGCAAAAAAAAAGGAGAATTAAAAAATTCTCCTTCATTCTTAATTATTCTTAGATTAGTAGTACGAAAGCACTTTATTTTTCATCTTTGGCTTTCATGGTACCTTCAATGTAAATGCGCATCATTTCGGTCTTTGCATTGGTACGCAAGGTGATGGACTTTTTGAAATAGCCTGGATATTTCCCTGTACCATTGTAAGTTACTTTGATAGATCCTGTCTTTCCCGGCATTACAGGTTCTTGCGTATATTCCGGTACCGTACATCCACATGATGCTACCGCCTGATGAATAACCAGCGGACCATCGCCTACGTTTGTGAAAGTGAATACACAGCTAACTACCGGATTGTTTTCAGAAAAAGTACCGAAGTTGTGAATTGTTTTGTCAAATTTAATATCTGCCTTTGCTTGTGCGGAAACATAGCCAATACTCATAATAAGCATTAGCGTATAAAGGGTAAGTTTCTTCATGTTTAATTTCTTATTTAATTATACATTGCGCCAAAGGTAAGGCGTTTTTCTGAAAATAAATCCAATCTTGTGCGAAATAGTATTAAAATAACACTCTAGGGAAATAGGAGGAATAGATCACTCCTGCGACTAAACCTCATTGAAACAGAGTGAGTTTTTAATTGAAGAGTAGGGGGGAATTAATATTTCAGGCAGTTGCGTATCTCCCGAAAATTGACGAATATTGTGCTCGAATGGAAAGATTATGAAACATACGACGAAAGATAATTATACTTCTCTAACCACGGAACCAGTGTCCCGCTTGATCATAAAATTAGCAATACCCACAATTATCAGTATGTTGGTCACTGCGTTCTATAATATGGCTGATACTTATTTTGTGGGAAAGATAAATACCCAATCTACTGCGGCAGTAGGCATTGTCTTTTCGGTGATGTCCATTATTCAGGCAGTGGGATTTTTCTTCGGGCATGGATCCGGTAATTATATTTCGCGTAAGCTGGGAGCACAAGAGACAGGAAACGCCGAGAAAATGGCGGCAACCGGTTTCTATCTGGCTTTGTTTACAGGTATAGGTATTACTGTGCTCTGTTTGCTATTTCTTACTCCTATCTCCTTACTCTTAGGATCTACTGCTACTATTCTTCCTTATACGGAGAAGTATCTGGGTATTATTTTGCTTGGTGCACCTTTTATGACTTCTTCGTTAGTCTTGAATAATCAGCTTCGTTTTCAGGGCAATGCAGCATATGCCATGGTGGGTATCGTCACTGGTGCTGTTCTCAATGTGGTGCTGGATCCTATTCTTATTTTTGTGTTTGATATGGGAATTGCAGGAGCGGCTGTGGCGACTTTATTTAGCCAGATGTTTAGCTTCGCTTTATTGCTTTATATGGCAGGTCAGGGAGGAAATATTCATATTCGTTATCGGAATTTTACCCCATCCGCTCATTTTATTAAAGAGATTATTGGTGGTGGAACTCCATCATTGACCCGTCAGGGGTTAGCAAGCTTTTCTACTATTCTTCTGAATGTGGCTGCAGGACATTATGGTGATGCGGCTATTGCGGGTATGTCTATTGTCACTCGTATCGGTATGTTTATTAATTCTTTCCTAATTGGTTTCGGACAAGGTTTTCAGCCGGTATGTGGTTTTAATTATGGGGCGGGACTTTATGCGCGTGTCCGTCAGGGATTCTGGTTTTGTGTAAAGGGAGGTTTTATTTTCCTTTTGATTTGCGCCGTATGCGGTATGGGGTATGCTGAAGAAATTGTGGCTGTATTTCGTAAAGGGGATCCTTTGGTTATATCAGTGGGAGCTGCAGCGTTGCGTTGGCAGTTTATCACTTACCCATTGGGAGCATGGGTAATCATTAGCAATATGATGTTGCAGACTATTCGTAAACCAATACCGGCCACCATTCTTTCCAGTGCCCGGCAGGGATTGTTCTTTATCCCATTGATTTTTATCTTGCCTTATTTTTTAGGATTGCAAGGGGTGGAGATGTGCCAAGCCATGGCTGATCTTCTCAGCTTCTTTCTTGCCATTCCGTTAACTATCCATGTGCTACAGGAGATGAAGAGGAAAGAACATGAATTTAACTAATCTTATTGCTTTCATTATTGCAGATTGAATTAATGGTATTTTTTTTACTGCTTGATTGTACATTTCATCTATATTACAAAGTAGATAAGACTTTTTATTTTGATTTATATTTTTAATCATTTTGCTCTCGTTTTATTACTGCATCGTTTGACTTTTTGAATAAGAACATACTAAATACTAATCTTAAATCTATTGATTATGGCTATTCTGAATGCAAAATGATATATCTTTGCGTTTTTAATGACCTGATATGAATAAAGAGACGGTGTCGTTTATCGAAGGATTAAACATGCAGGATCCGGTGGCATACCGCCAACTTTATAATCTATATTACAAAGTTTTGGTTCTGTATGCTATGAACTTCAATCTACCGATTGGAGCGGCGGAAGATATTGTGCAATCTCTCTTTATCTCTATTTGGGAGAGAAAAAGTATTTTTAAGTCTTTAGATTCTTTTCATAGCTATCTTTATAATTCTGTCCGTAATTCATCTTTTAATTACTTGAAGCATGAAAATGTGGAGTTGGAATATTTAGAAAAAATGGCTCATACTTATCAGGAAATTGATGAAGATGAAGTACAGAAAGAAGAGGTTTATCGTTTGCTGTTTCAGATAATAGATCGTTTATCACCCCGTTGCAGAGAGATTTTTTTGCTGTATATGGACGGGAAGAAGAATGAGGAAATAGCACTCCAACTTAATATTTCTATTGAAACGGTTAAAACGCAGAAAAAACGTGCCGTTAAGTTTATTAAGGAACAAATAGGGCCTATTTATTTCTTAATGCTCTGTTATGACATAATGTACTAATCTAAACTTTTTTTATAGCAAAAAGAATTTTTTTCAGTGACCATGTACCCCTTTTTGTCTTGCTGGTTGTCTATATTATATAGCATTGATAAAAGAGCATTGTATGAGTCGCGGAAAAATTGAATTATTATTGGTAAAATACATTCTGGATGAAATTACTGATTCGGAAAGGGAGTTATTGGATCATTGGATAAAAGAATCTGTTGATCATCAGAAATTCTTTGAGCAACTCATTAATGATAATTCCTTTAAAACACAATATGAAATATACGCCCGGATTAATGAGCAAAAAGCATGGAAGAGTTTTGAACAGAATCGCATAAAGCGATATAGAATAAATTATCCATCAATACTGCGCTATGCAGCTATGCTCTTGCTTCCGATTCTAATATTAGGATTGGGGTGGTATTATTATTCTTTTACTCCAAATGAGAATAGTGATGATTGTTTTGTAATCTCTTCTAATTCTAGTCCTATATTACCTGGAATTTCAAAAGCAACGTTGAGTTCCGGTCATCAAAAAAAAGTTTTGCAATCTGCGGATGTAACCGTTAATATTGGTTCTTCGACAGTTTTAGCACAGGCTGGAAAGCTGGTGTATCCTCCAGCACCGGCTATTATTAAAAATGAGAAGCCTGCAGTTGAAAAGGTGGAGCCTGCGAATAGAAATAATACTTTAACTACGGATCAAGGAAATGAATTTCGAGTTGTTTTTGAAGATGGAACAGAGGTTCATCTGAATTATGATACAGAATTACGATATCCGGTTAAGTTTGGAAAAAGCAAACGAATGGTGTATTTAAAAGGAGAAGCTTATTTTAAAATAGCAAAAGATACTCGCCCGTTTTATGTAATGACTGATAATGGGACGGTTAAACAATATGGCACGGAGTTTAATGTAAATACTTTTGCCCCGGGAAGAACGGAGGTTGTTTTGGTAAGGGGTAGCATTAGTGTAATTCCCAAAGACGGTGGGGAAGAAAAGCATCTTGCGCCCGGACAGATTGCTTATGCAACGAAGGATAATGATATATCTATTCATGATGTTGATGTTGTTCCCTACGTTGCGTGGAATGAAGGACGGCTTATTTTTGAAAATAAGTCATTGGCTTATATTATGAAAATATTGGAACGCTGGTATAGTGTGGATGTGGCTTTTAATTCGGAGGAAATAAAACAACTGCATTTTACCGGTAACATGGATCGGTATGGTACGATTACCCCGATTCTGAATGCGATAGCGCGTACCACAAATTTAAAAATCAATATACAGGGGAAGAAGATTTTAATAACAGCTAATTAACCAGTTAACAAAAAAAAAATGGAAAAAAGAAGAGGCCGGGAAAGCATAGTAATGCTTTCTCTAGCGATAGCTTTATGCTTATTGCCAGTATTTTCCTTTGCCACAAATCCAAATGGAAATGAAAAAAAAGTAACGCTTGACTTGAAGTCTGTCACGGTAAAAGAATTTTTTGACGCTTTAAGACAGCAAACAAATCTAAGTTTCGTTTACAATACGGAACAGACGAAATCTCTGAAACCTATTACAGTTAAAGCTGTGAATGAAGAGGTGGATCATGTACTTCAAAAAGTACTTGAGCGAACAGGATTCACTTATAGTATAGACGGTAATATTGTGACGATATCTAAAATTTCCTATAGAAAAGGGAGGAGGCTAACCGGCATTGTGATGGATGAAGAAAATGAAGTCTTGCCTGGTGTTAATGTCGTGATTACAAGTTTGAGTCGATTTGCCATAACAGATAATAACGGACGATTTGAAATCGCAGTGCCTCAGGATGAGCCTTGCAAAGTGAACTTCTCTTATATAGGAATGTCTACCCAGCAAATAACCATTAACTCAGGAACATCTGATGTGAATAGAAGCATTATCATGAAAAGCGATACCAAATTAAGTGAAGTCGTTGTAAATGGTGTATATACCCGTAAGGCTGAAAGTTTTACCGGTTCGGCTACGACTATTGCGGGTAAAGATTTGCTTCGTGTAGGTAACCAAAACGTTTTCCAAAGCTTAAAAAATCTAGATCCCACTCTTTATATCCCCGATAATTTCAGTATGGGTTCCGATCCTAATACCGTACCAACGTTGTCTATGCGTGGAACATCCAGTTTTCCCGGTACGGAGACTAGTTCTTTGAAAAGTGATTATCAAAACCAGCCTAATCAGCCCCTGTTTATATTGGATGGTTTTGAAACCACAGCCAAAAGTATTATGGATATGGATATGAATCGCATTCAAAGTATCACGATTTTGAAGGATGCTTCGGCCAAAGCACTGTATGGTTCGAAAGCAGCTAATGGAGTGGTTGTTATTGAGACGAAACGCATTACCGGGAATCAACAACGCGTGACGTATTATGGAAGTCTATCACTGGAGATGCCCGATTTATCCAGCTATGATTTATGTAATGCCGCCGAAAAGCTGGAAGCGGAAAGATTGGACGGGATTTATACCAGTAATGATGTAGATACGCAAATCGAATTGACGCAGTTATATAATAGTCGGAATAAAATGATTTTGGAAGGTCTGGATACCTATTGGTTGTCTAAACCATTGCGTACAGGAGTCGGACAAAAACATAACTTGACCGTTGAATTGGGTGATTCACAAAGTTTACGTGCCGTACTCGGTGTGACTTATAATCAGGTAGATGGAGTGATGAAAGGCTCCCAACGACGGAATATATCGGGAAATGCCAATATTGCCTATCGTCGTAAAAAATTTATCTTTCGTGATATTTTCACTGTAACCAATAATAACAGCAGTGATTCTCCTTATGGAAGTTTTGGGACTTATGCCAAAATGAACCCTTATTGGCAAGCCACAACTGAGAATGGAAAAATCTTGCGTTGGGCTGAATATGGAGCTAATCTAAAAGTGCCCAATCCTATATACGATGCAACGATTGGAACCAGTTTTGAAAATACTTATCTACAATTTGTGAATAATTTCTATGCAGAGTGGCAAATTATTCCGGCATTGAAAGCCACTGCTCGTCTAGGCATATCACAGGAGAGGAGTGATGTGAATGACTTTTATCCGGCACAACACTCTATGTTTGCCAATTATACCGATGAGAGCCAGATTACAAGGCGTGGTAAGTATACTATGGAGAATGGAAAGTCTAATTCCATATCGGGAGATTTTAATCTTAATTATAATGAGATGTTCGGCAAACATACTTTATTTGCCAATGCCGGATACTTTATTTCTGAAGATACTTATTCCAATTATCAATATACGGCTGAAGGTTTCCCAAATAGCCAAAAGGCGGATATTACGTTTGCGAAACAATATGCTGCCGGGAGCACTCCTATTGGTTATGCTTCAATAAATCGTCAGGCTAGTTTCTTATTTGCCGCTTCGTATGATTACGATAACCGCTATTTGGCCGATGCCACGGTGCGTGAAAGTGCTTCTTCTTTATACGGATCGGATAACCGTTGGTCCAATAGTTGGTCCTTAGGGCTTGGCTGGAATATGCATAATGAAAAGTTTATGAAGCGTTTTCGTTGGATTAAACAATTGAAGTTACGTGCTTCCATTGGTTTAACCGGTAATCAGAATTTTAACACAAATGCTGCTATTGCCACTTATAAGTATTATTCAGGAGTGACCTATGGTGGTTATTATAATCCAATGACTGGTGCTTATCTGAATAATATGCCGAATTCCGGATTGAAATGGGAACAAAAGAAAGACCATAACATCGGTTTGGATCTGAAAGTGGCAGGCTTTTCACTTACTGTTGACTATTACTCTGCTGATACGGAGAACATGTTGACGGATGTCACTATTCCTACTTCAACGGGTTTCTCTTTTGTTAAGGATAATTTGGGACTTGTGCGGAACTCCGGAATAGAGTTACAAGCTAATTACACTCTTTGGCAAGGGAAAAGAGGTTTTGTTAATCTATACGGCACTTTTACTTATAATAAGAATAAAATTATCCGTTTATCCGACAGCATGAGGGCTTATAATGAAAAAATGATGAAACTGGCGGAAGAAACTAGCACATCCGCTCCGGTGTTAATGTATCAGGATGGTCTTTCCATGAATACAATTTGGGCGGTTCCTTCTGCCGGTATTGATCCGCAAACAGGTTTGGAAGTTTATATTAAGAAAGACGGAACCTATACCTATGATTATTCATCCAGTGATATGGTTGCGGCAGGTGATGCTTCCCCGAAATACAGGGGAACTGCCGGATTTACAGCGGAGTACAACGGAATTGGTTTAAGTGCTACAGTTAGCTATCTGGGTGGTTGCAAAATGTATAATTCAACTTTGGTGGACCGGGTTGAAAATGCAGATATCAGCTATAACGTGGACCGTCGTTTACTTGCCGGTCGCTGGCAGACTCCGGGTCAGGCTACCAGATATAAGAAGTTCGATTCTAAAGAAACGACTCGTGCCACAACACGCTTTGTGCAAGATCGCCGGGAATTGAATATCTCTTCTATCAGTGCCTATTATGAATTTCCAAGTTCTGTTTATGAAAAATTGTATATGCAACGTTTGCGTCTGGCTTTTAATATAAATGACGTGGCTACGTTTTCATCTATTAAAATAGAACGAGGGTTAAATTATCCGTTTGCCAGAACAATGTCTTTTTCATTAACAGGAACATTTTAATTTGATACAATTATGAAAGTTAAAATATATACGATACTTAGTCTGCTCAGCTTAATCTGTACGTCTTGTAATAATTGGTTTGACGTAACAGCTGCTTCTGAGATTCGCGAAAAAGATCATTATAGTACTGTTACAGGATTTCAACAATCGTTAATAGGTTGCTATATTGACATGACTAATGATAAGCTTTATGGTACTAATCTTTCCTGGTATGCAACGGAAGTGATGGCGCATCAATTTATTCAAGTTAGTCAAATAACTGAGTCCTCTCTTTCTTATCGTTTACAGATGCATAATTATTCCCATTCCGCTGCTGTTTCTACTATAGAGGATATTTGGGCACAAGCTTATAATGTGATCGTTAATGCGAACGAAGCACTTAAAAATATAGATGAGCGTAAAGATGTGCTGGATGATATTAATTATCATGTGATAAAAGGAGAGTTGCTTGCCATACGTGCTTATATGCATTTTGATTTACTCCGTCTTTATGGCTATGGCAATTGGGCAAACCGGAGTTCGGAATTGAATTCTAAATTGACGATTCCTTATGTGACGGAACTTTCTAAAGATCCGGCTCCGCAACAAACCGGTGCAGAGACTATGCAACTGATTTTAACCGATTTGGAGAATGCGGCTGATTTACTGAAGGATTATGATCCTATAACAGGTGCACATGATGCTTCTTATTATGGCAAATATAACGAAGAGGGCTTTTTTTATTATCGTACTTTACGTTTAAATTATTATGCTGTTAGGGCTTTGGCAGCTAGAGCTTATATGTGGAGAGGCAGTGAGGATGATCGGGAAAAAGCTTTAGCAGCTGCTAAAGAAGTGATTACTGCGGTAGGAGAAAATGGTCTTCATATTAGTGGAATGTATACGGATTGTGGCTTTTTGACTCCCGAGACGTTGAATGCTTCTAAGACATCTATGAGTGACGAATATCTTTTTGGTTTGAATGTCTCTGATTTAGGAACAAAAATCACAGGTTATATTGAACCAAATTATAGGGAATCTGATGTGAAAGTGATGTATCTGGAACCGGATGATGCCGAATCACTTTATGAGAATTCAGCCACTGATGTGCGCTTAACGACGCTAATGTCTTTAAATGCTTCAGTTAAAAATCAAGGATATGTACCATTAAAAGTATATCAGGGAAATTTAGGAAAAGGCTATAAGGACCGTGTCTCAATGATCCGTTTGCCGGAACTTTACTATATTGCTGCTGAATGTTATGCGACTCAAGGCACTCCGGATTTGGGTGAGGCTATGCGGTTATTGAATGTGGTGCGTGCCAAACGGGGACTATATACCGAACTTGAAAATTTGAATAAGGATCAGATTATGGAAGAAATAGGGAAGGAGTACCATAAAGAATTTCTTTCGGAGGGTGTTATGTTCTACTATTATAAACGTACAGGGGCTTCTACAATTCCGTTTTCTACGGATGCAATGGAAGATGCTGATTACGTGTTACCTTATCCTGAGTTTGAATTACAATCAGGGCGCGTTCAATAACTTTAAAAAAGATCTAAAATGAAAATTTCTATAAAAATAGTATGTATAGCCTTTGGGACTGTGTTACTGAATGGATGCAGTAAAGAGGAAATTCCTTATTATTATACAGAGAATAATGCCATTCGTTTTGAGGGTTCTGCGAAGAAAGGGTATGATGAGGATACAGAAACGCTATATAAAAGTTATTCATTTGCTAAGAATCCGCTGGATGAATATGCAATCTATGATATTCCCCTTTATTTAATAGGTAATGCCATGGATAAAGATGTTTCGGTGTCTTATGTGATAGATACGGATCAGACAGATGCTCCGGAAGGTTCCTATGAAATAGAGGAAGCAATGATACCTGCTAACAGCTATACCGGATATATACGGGTAAAGATTTATAATCCTAGTGGAGAAGATACGTATAATTTACACTTGACACTTCGTTCTTCAACAGGATTGGATTTGGGACCTTCAGAATATTTACAGGCTTCTTTAGCCTGGAATAATACACTTCCTGCACCGGCTTCAAGCAACTATTATAGAACCTATAACATGCTAATAAAGGGTACAAGTAATTTTGCGTCATCCAGTTTAAGCTGTTACAGTCCTAATGCTTTAAAAACCATTGTTGCTGCTTTCGGATGGAATGACTGGGATGATCAATCCGCACATCCTGAATTTTCCATGTATCCATCTACTTATTTCGGCTATCCTTATTTACCCCATTATGCTCTTGTTTATTCAGAGGGGACTTATACTAGCTTTGCTGCTAAATTGGGAGAGTATATAGAAAATTATAATGCAACTCATGATACGCCTTTGTTGCACGATGCAGGAGCATTAATAGGGGAGCCTATAGAAGCGCGTAAATATTAATTCTTATTTTTGCAATGTTATGAAAAAAAATAGATATCTATTTGGTTTTTGCTTGGTTATGCTCTGTTTATCGTCTTGTTATGACGATAGCAGTACCTTAGGTACCCAAGATATGGGGAATATTACTCTGGAAGATGATGCTTCCTCGGATTTGCATATTGGTTTTCAGGAAGAATTGGATTTATCTCCATCTTTGAAAATTAGTAGTACCATAGATATGAGTGCTTTGACTTACGAATGGAAATTGACTGAAACTTCTGCCACTTCTGATAATGAATTTGAGGTAATAGGTACGGATAAAGATTTAAGTTACATCATGCAGCGTCCCATTTCTTCAGCTCCGTATGTACTATCTCTTACTATAACCGATACGGCACATGATAATCTGCAATATCTTTATTCCTGGAATGTTTATGTACAGAGCTCGTTTTTGGACGGAATATTAGTTTGTGATACGCAAGACGGTAATACATCAGATTTCACATTGATTAATAATGCTACTTTTACAGTTAATTATGCAAAGGACGAACAGATCTTCCGTCATATTTTGGTTAATGCCAACGGAATACCTTATGATGGTCTTTTGCAATCTTTGTATTATGGAATATATGGAAGTCTGGGAAGTACGCATACCAATCAGATTTGGGCGGTTACCGGTGAAGGAAGTTGTGTACGCTTTAATTGTTTGGATTACAGTCAGAACGGGCAATATGATGATGAAACATTATTTATTAATAAATCGGCGGACACCCGGATTTATTCTTTCTTTAAAAGCTATCTGGAATTCTATGCCAATACCAGTGATGGGGTCTACGTTATGACTCCAACCATTTCCAACAGATTTGGAAGTATATCTAATGTGTTTAAGAATTATCAGATTAATAATAATGTGATTGCCTATAGTCCAAATACTACTTATTCTTCTAATTATTTGATTGAAAATAGCAATAATCATTTAAATTTTTATGATAAGGAGCAAGGGGCTTTTGTAACTTGTAGTGGATATACTCAGTTCTTTTCAGCTGGAAGTTATGAGGCAAATCTGAATTTTGATCCGAATAATCTTCCCGGGCAGACTGCTATTACTTCTATTGTCTATGAAGATATGACACAAACAATATTTCTCTTGAAAGATGATGCTACGGGTGAGTATACTATTTATACTTTAACTCCAGATATAAGTGAGGAGGGGACTTCTCCTGAACAACCGGCATCTGCAAAAAATAAATTTGCCATACCAAGCGAAGGGAAAACGTTATTGGACAATGCTGTCTCTATTTTCTTTTCCAATAAAAATTTGGTCCTTTATGTGGCTACTTCCGATGGTATTTATGCTATCAATTATGGAGCAGGTACAACAGCAACTGTTTCAACGGTTGCTAAGTTTACTCCTGACAATGGAGAAGTGATAACCAAAGCCAAGATGTTCCAACAAGGTATTTATAAATACGACTTGTCATTAATTAAGGAAAGTAACGCTACAGTGCCGGAATTGGAATGGAGTAATAATTCCATTATGATTGTGACTCAAAAGGGAGAATATGAAGGCAAGCTGTATGTTATTCCAATCAGTCAATCGGCAATAGGAACATTGGATGTTTCCAAAGCAAAGGTTTATGATGGCTTCGGGAAGATACTGGATGTAACTAGTACCGGCTATTAAAACAATCTTAAATATATAAAAATTGGTCATGAAGAGAAGAATTCTTTTATTCGCATTAATAGTGGTGGTTTCGTCTGCCACTATTAATGCTCAACGTAAGCCTCCTTTTTTTAGAAAAAGAAAAGCAAAAACAGAACAGGTAAAAACTCCGGAGAAGAAGGAAAGTGAATATGATAAACTATTCAAAAAGAAGCATGAAACAGCTAAAGGGCTGATAACTTTACATCGGTTGGATGGGAAACTCTATTTTGAATTTCCTGTGGATTTGTTTGATAAGGAAATGTTAGTTGGGTCTACAGTCACTAATATTTCGGATAATGGCAATGCTATTGTTGGCTCCAAACCGACTTCTCCTTTATTAATCGTTTTTACACGTAATAAAACACATGTCCAGTTGAGGGAAGTGAATACAGATTACATTTCCGGCAACCAACAGATAGACGCAGCTTTACGTAAAAGTGCTATTAATGCTATCTTGGAGAATCAAAAAATTGCGGCGTATAACAGTGACTCCACTGCTCTTGTTTTTGATATGACCGATTTCTTCTTGGGAGATAATAAGAAAATGTCTCCTTTTGATAAGAATTCTTTGTATGGCCAATATAAACGAACTGAAAACTATAAATCGGATTGTTCTTATATTTCCGGTATAAAAGCATTTTCGGATAATGTATCCATAAAAAGTACATTATCCTATACTTTTTCAGTCAATGATGACAATAATCAGCCTGTGATAAAGGATCATCCGTTTACAGCAGAAATGACACGATCTATTATGCTATTAAAAGAGAGGCCTTATCGTCCGCGAATGGCGGATTACCGTATAGGTGTCTTCTTTACCCAACGCAATCGTTTGGGAGAAAACTCGAAAACAACGGCTCCGGTCTATTATGCTAACCGGTGGGATGTTCAACCCTCTGATACAGCTGCCTACCAAAGAGGTGAATTAGTTTCTCCTACGAAACCTATTGTTTTCTATATTGATAGTACTTTTCCTGAAAAGTGGAAACCTTATATCAAAGAGGGAGTGAGTCAATGGAATGAACTTTTTGAGAAGATCGGTTTCAAGAATGTTGTAGAGGTTAAGGATTTCCCTAAAGATGATCCGAATTTTGATCCGGATAATATTAAATATTCCTGTATTCGCTATGCTCCTTCTAATATAGAGAATGCGATGGGGCCTTCATGGGTGGATCCCCGAAGCGGAGAAATATTAATGGCTTCGGTTTATGTTTACCATGATGTAATTAAGTTAATAAGCAATTGGCTTTTTGTGCAGACTGCACAGACTGATAAAGATGTGCGGACTGTTAACATACCGGATAGTATTCTTGGTGATGTGCTCCGCTATGTAATTTCTCATGAAGTGGGACATTGTCTGGGCTTCATGCATAATATGAGTGGTTCGTCCCTAATTCCCGTAGATTCTCTCAGATCTCCAAACTTTACTCAACGAAATGGGACGACCACTTCTATTATGGATTATGCGCGTTTTAATTATGTGGCCCAACCCGGCGATAAGGAACGTGGAGTAAAACTTACTCCACCACGTTTTGGCCTTTATGATCAATATTTAATCAGATGGACTTATACACCGGTGTTTGGAGCTAAATCGGTGGAGGAAGAAGAGCCTGTTACTTCTAAATGGATTACAGATGCTGTAAAGGAACATCCTTACTGTCGTTATGGTAAGCAACAAGTGCAAGGAGTGGTAGATCCACGTTCACAAATGGAAGATTTGGGAGATGATGCCATAAAGGCGACTCACTATGGCATCAAAAACCTGAAATATATCCTGAAGAATATGAATAACTGGATTACTGATGGAGATGATGATTATGAATATCGTGCCGGACTTTTGATGGGCATTGTACAGCAATTGGCCATGTACGTGACGCATGTAGCCAGTAATGTGGGAGGCTGCTATGTCAATGAAATAAAAGTTGGAGACTCTTTATCCCGTTTTGCTCCATTGTCTACGAGCTATCAAAAGGAAGCGTTGAAATATTTGTTTGAGATCTATAACGATTTGGATTGGCTTGATAACAATGATTTGTTGCCCAAATTGACTATTTCCGGTTCTCCTAAGGAAACTATACAAAACTTTATGCAACGTTATATTTTTAGTTTGCCAATTAAAGTTTCCATTTATGAAGGCATGAATAAAGATTCCTTTAAGGCGTCTGAGGCTTTGGAGATGGTTTATCGGTTTGCGTGGGGACCGACGATTGCCGGACGGTCATTAACCGATTCTCAAATGAAGCTACAAAAACAATATCTGTATTCGATGATGAATATGGGAGGTTTTAAAATAAAAGGGGCTACGAATGCTATAGCTGCAAATTGGCTTTGGAATGATATGGAGCAAAACCGGGAAGGGGTTGGTTGCTGCCAAGGTGGATTTGATAAAGATGTTTATAACCCTGTAGCTGGTTTTGAGTGGAAACCTCTGGATCGTTTTGCTGTTCCTAAAATATCTCAAGCTGATATTTATGCCTATATTCATAAAGCTCAGAGGCTTATGAAACTACGTATGGCTAATGCATCGGGGCAGACGAAAGCTCACTATGAGTTGCTGTTGAAAACATTGCAGATGAACTTAAAGTAATGGAGGTGCGTAGGAATGAATAAATTGATTTTTCTTTTTGTGCTCTGTTTGTTATCCACTTTTTCAATGGAACGGGCTTATGCCGATGTGATGAGGAAAAAGAAGGTGAAAACAGAGGAAGCGAAGCCACAAGCAAAGGAAAAGCCGTCCGTTTATGATCGACTTTTTAAAGATGAAAAAAAGCATACGGTAAGTAGGGGAACAATAACTATTCACCGTTACGAGGATAAACTTTATCTTGAATTACCTTTGAAACTTATAGGACGTGATTTTTTGATCAGTTCAGTGATTGATGATGCTAGTGATATTACTCTATCTGGTACACCTGCTTCAAAAGCTCATTATTTGGTTATGGATAAGACTGATTCTTTGATTCTTTTTCGTCTTCCCCGTAATAATAATGTGCGTATCAATGGTAATGACAATCAAAAACGAGCTTTTGAATTATCGGCAACCGATGCTATAAAGACAACCTTCCCAATCAAGGGATATACAAATGACTCTACAGCTGTTTTATTTGATGCAACAAGCTATTTTTCCAGTACTAACAAGGATTTACTTGATGTCAAAGGACGGTCTTATGGAGGTATGTTGGCTATTAGTGATTTTTCTGTACAGAACAAAACATCTTATATAAATCATGTTGAGGCTTTTAAGGATTGTATTAGTGTGGGTCTAATCAGCTCTGTTAAACTCTCTTTGAATATTATGGGATTTGAGGTGACGGAAAAGCCAGAGATAACTTTATCCTTGCAAACCACTTTAACTGTCCTACCTGATACAAAGATGCATGTGCGTGAAGCCAATTCTAGAGTTGGAACGGGCTATGTACCTTATATGGACTACAGAAATATAAATAGCTCGAAAGAGGGGTATTACGTAACTAAGAGACGGGACATTAAAACACAGCCAATAGTCTTTTATGTCGATACCCTCTTTAAAGAGAGTTGGGTAAAAGCCATCCGCCAAAGTGCCGATGCTTGGAATCAATCTTTTGGGAAAATAGGGATACAAACTCCTATCATTCTGAAACCTTATCCTAAAGACTCTGCTTTCCATTCTACGAACCCTATGCTGAATAGAATTGCATTTATAAATAATGATGGAACTAATATTACAGCTTACAATATTACGGATTTAAGGACAGGAGAAATTTTGAGCACTCAAATAGGAATATCGCGGGATTTTGCCGCTACGGTTCGGAAGAAGGGAGTTTACCAGATGGCTGATGTGGACGAACGCTTTCGTAATTACTATATTCCTGATGATCTGGTTTGTGAAGGTTTATCGGCGTATATGCTAAAGGCTTTTGGACGCAGTCTGGGACTAGTGACCAATTTGGCCGGATCAATGGCTTACTCTCCCGAACAATTGCGTTCACCGGAATTTACTCAGGAATATGGGATAACGGCTTCTGTGATGGATGATGTGCTTTATAATTATCTGGCAAAGCCGGGAGATAAGGAAAAGGGGGTTGCTTTGATTATTAATAAGCCGGGTGTTTGTGATGATTTTGCTTTAAAATATTTATATACTTCGATAGCAGGGAACGAAAACGATACTCTTAAAAACTGGGTGATGAGCCATGATGGTGATATCCGTTATTTTTATGGGAAGTCACCTGTCACGCTTGCTTATGATCCACGTTGTCAACGAGGGGACTTGGGTAATGATCCGTTTGCAGCAGTTGATGCTAAAATTGAACATTTAAAGTATGTGGTGAAGCATAGTCCGGAATGGTTTACCGATGATAATATACCTAAAGACTACAGAGAGCTATTTCCTGATTTTGTGTTTATTGAATGGTATAATAATTCATTGACAACTTTATTTCCTTATATCGGTGGAGTCTATTTAAATGAGCCTGATGAAGAGAGTAAAATTTCTTCGTTTCAATCAGTTCCTTATGCAGTCCAGAGAAAAGCAGCGTTGAAAATATTGGATGTTTGTAAGGATCTAACTTGGATGGATGCCAACAGGAACTTCCTTTATTTGGGAGGAGTAAATACCCGGATGTCTGATTGGGTATATATGAATGGAGTGCCGATAACGGGACTTATGTATCGCTTATCGCGTATGGGTCTTAGTGTGGATAAGGCAAAAGTTCCATATACACAGGAGAACTATTTGACTGACGTTGAAAAATATCTATTTTCGGATGTGCGGGTTGGGAAAAGACTTTCGTCTGATAAAATTCCTCAAATAGGGGTTTATATTAGTAGTTTGATAACGTTGTCTCCTACGTTGAAGGCTATCCAAAAAGCAAAAATGGAATCCGGAAATAGCTTTGCATTTCTTGATAACTCGAAAGAGGAAATGAGAAAGTTTTATATGCATTGCAATGAGCCTGATAATTTGTGTGGTTTAGAGGATGTTTCCGGAATGGAATCTCCGAAAGCTATCTATTATTATTCGGGTGCGGATATTGAAAATATCTGTTATAGAAAGTTGACTGATGCACGTAAGTACTTACGAAGGGCAAAACAGCTTTATCGTGATGAGATTGATCGTGGTAAATGCGATTTTCTGATAATGATGATTGATAGGGTTTTATAAAGAAAAGCCCTGAATAAAGAGTATTCTTCAACCTGTTTCTTGGTAGATTGATCTTACCAGGGAACAGGCTGGACTTGTTGCATAGAGAAATTGGTTCTATCAACCATTATATTTTGCTTTATGACTAAATTATTATGTACGGCTTTTATGATTATCTTCTGTTATGGCATTAATTCTGTTTATGCTCAAGGAAATCACATGCAATATGGAAAAGTATTGGTTGATGTTAGTGTTGTCTGGCAAAGTAGAGAGGGTGTCCGTGCTTATTTAGTTTCGGGAAAAGATACTTTGCAGGCAGATTATGTGAGTAGTGGTAATTTTTATTGGAATAAGGTACCCGTTGGTATAGCGACTTGTCAAGCTTATGCCGACGGGTTTATTACTGTTTCCGATACAGTGCTGGTAAAACCAGGAACATTGGTGAAGAAACGTTTTTATCTGACTGATAAGGTGCTGGAATTAAAGACTGTTATGATAAGAGGACATATTCCCGCAGTGGTTTATAAAGGAGATACTATTCGCTTCAATCCTAAGGGTGTTCAAATTCTTGAAGGAGATATGGCGCGTCAGATTTTGGAGCAAATGCCGGGAGTGAAAATTGGAGAGAATAGTGTATCTGTGGCAGGAAAAGATGTGGAGAAAACTTATGTGGATGGTAAACCCATATTTGGTGATAATCCAATGGCTGCGATTGATCATCTTCCGGCATTGGATGTGCTTCACATTTATGCTTATGATGAATACACACATAAGGAGCAAAAAGAGAAATATAGGAAGGGGAAAAAACGGCGGGTATTGAATATTGAAACAAAGAGTAAATTGATTAATTCGACAGAGGCCAGTTTGATTACCAATGCAGGAAGTAACTTACAAAAGGAGGAAGGGCTGAAACATGATTTCCGTTACGGAGCAGGAGGTGTGTTTAATTTCTTTTCTGAGGAGTTTTTGTTGTCTGTCAATCTGCTCCACAATAATCTGAACCGGAATACTAATCAGGCTCTATATTACCAATCTACCAGAGAACCTCAAAGGTTTTATGGAGAAAATAGTTATAGTGGCTTTTCCTTATCCAAACGTTGGGGAAAGGAGCCCGGATTTTATAAGAATCTAAAAGTATCCTATCATTTTTCCAGACAATCGACTGAACAACACAGTGAATCTGAGCAAAACTATTTCCCGACTTCTTCTTTCAATGAACGGATTTATTCTTCTACAATGAGAAGCAATGATGAGAAGCGAAAGCATCATATGGAACTTACTTATGATTTAGCAGACAAAAAATGGGGGAATCTTATATTTAAACATCTGCTTACCGGGGGAAATAGTAGTAGTTGGAATAATCAATGGACCAATAATCGTACGGATGGGGTGGAATCAGGCGGCATACTGCGAAATAATAAGCATGGTACGGATTTTTATTTGAAAGAGACTTTAAACTGGAATAAATATTTCGGATTATGGAATGTTGCTCTGGCGATGGGGTATTCCAATCAAAATTTGAATAACAACGAACAGCGGCTCGACTCTCTTCAAACAGAACTTCAAACCTTCTCAAGAAGTTTGCTTAATATACCGGAGAAGGACAGGAAGAACAGTTGGGAAGGTATGGCTACCATAACAAGAAGTTTGCATAAGGACAAAATGGATCAGATAGGTTTGATGTATTCTTTTGAAACCGGTACAGACCGCTATAGACAAGAAGGTTGGGATGTCAGTGATCCCAATCAACCGATAGAAGATGAACTGAATACTTATCACTATAAAGACCGGACGACTATTCATAAAGTTGCTTTAAATTCTAATTTCACTCTGGCTGGTCTTGATTGGTGGGTCAATGCCGGTTGGCAGCATTCCGCCCTCAGGTTGAGTAAAAAGGATGGAATGACGTCTTATTCCCGATTGTTTAATGCTCCGGATCTTTCTGTGAGCTTTTCTTTCGGTAAGAATCCCCAGGTGGATAATTGGTCTTTACATTATGAGTTAATACCTAATCTTCCCTCTGTGGCAGTGTTGCGTCCTGAAATAAATAATGCTAACCCTTATTTCCTAAATACAGGTAATCCTGATTTAAAACAGGGATTACTCCATTCCATCATTTTAAGGTATAGTCATAATTTTAATCAGATTGGAAACTCTTTGTCTTCCACTTTTTTCCTTAGATTGGAGAAGAATGCCGTATGCCCAATGACTACTTATTTTCAGTCTGATACTTACTTAAAGACCTGGGACTATACGGCAAAAGCAGGAACAACATTGAATAGTTATGCCAATTGCAATGGACACTGGACTTTGGATTGGCAAAATTTCTGGACGATTCCACTGATCACTCTAAAGTCAACTCTTAATTTTACGGTACTTTTCAATTATAGTGAAGATCCATATTTCTATAATTCAAAACGTGATAAAAACAAGAATGGAATTTTGGGTGGAGGGGTAGCTTTTTCTTTTGGCGGCATTCGCCATATCAGAGCTTCCATATCAGAGGGTACTAACTATCATATTTCACGAAATAGTTTCAGCCAGTTGGATAATAGAGTCTTTTCCCAAAGTCAACGAATTACACTTTCCTGGAAACCTGTTTTAAAGTATTTTTTTATCAATTTAACCTATGGCTTTAATTTTCAAAAGAATAATGCCACTCACGATTTCAATCGCACTCACTTGCTGAATACTTATGTTGGTTGCGAATTGTTTAAAAATCGTGCAGAGCTTAGTTTTACCGCTTATGATTTACTCAATAGTTACAATCCTAATAGCATAATGGTACAAACAAATTATGTGAATAGCGTAAAAAGGGATAATTTTGGGCGTTATTTCACTTTTAATTTTTCTTGGAACTTCCGGAAAATCAAATCTAACCGAATGGATATCTCCAGAGGTATTACTAATTATTGATACTGTTTTTAATCGTTGAAAGCATTCTTATTGTTACAGGGAAGAGAAGAGTCTAATTCGTATACTGGATTAGATGAATATGCTTAGGACTTTTGTCTTTTGGAGAATTTTATTGTTGATCTATGATGTACTTTGTCAATTTATCAGTGTAACAGCTAGAACGTCTACGAGAAAGGCCCCGTTGCTCGTAGAGCAAGCGTGCTTTCGTCGTAGAGGAACAGTATCTTCCTCGTAGAGATTCTGTATTATTAGTATATAGCTGATATATAACTATTTATATTTTTGTTTCTTGTCTGCTATTTTCATAGTTATAACTTCTGCCATAAAGTTAATTTCGTATTTGTTACAAGATTATGAATTATGCTTTTTAGTGGAGATATCATCTAAATTTAGAGAATCTCTTTTTAATGAACCACCAAAAAACTTTTGGAAATAATCCGCTAAACAGAATATTTCAGTAATTTTGGTGTTGGTAAATAGGGCAATAAAGTCTTATAAATCTTGTTTATAAGAAAATTTGAGAATATTAAGAGTGATATTTTTAGATGAACTTAAATAAATTAGTTATGGCTATTTTAAATTTGAACCAGATTTTATTTTCAATGTTAGATCATAAATTGATCCAACAAGGGATGATGAAGAAAGTTGAGTCCCAAATGTACAAGAGTATCGTAGAAGATAACGACAAAGATTTGGATGCCGTGAAAAAGAAGAAATACGATTGGTCGATTGCTCTATTGCACCGTGCATTGATGAATATTAATAAGGGGTACATTTCTCGTTATGTTTTAAAGAACTTAAGTAATAGTTTTCTTGGGGGAGCTTTTCATAGTGATAAAGCTGCTTATCGTTCTTTCTCTGATGAGTATAAATTAAAGTATGGAGTTAAACCTCCATCTTTCCTTGTGATTTCCCCGACCCAGCGTTGTAATTTAAAATGTTCCAATTGCTATGCATGTAGTGATGCGAAAACTACTCCACATTTGTCTTATGAAGTATTTGATAGAATTGTAGGGAATTTTAGGAATAATGCGGAAGGCCGTTTTGTAGTGATTAGCGGTGGAGAACCATTGATGTATAGAGATGGGGAAAAAACTTTAATGAATATCTTTGAGAAATACAACGATGTCTTTTTTATGTTTTATACTAACGGTACGTTGATTGACGAAGAAGTGGCCGATAGGTTGCAAAAAACAGCTAATGCAGTTCCTGCAATTTCCGTAGAAGGATATGAAAAAGAAACGGATGAAAGGCGTGGGAATGGAGTCTATAAGCATATCTTAAAGGCTTTTGATTTATTGCGTAAAAAGGGAGTGCCTTTTGTGGTTTCTGTAACTACTACGTCGGCTAATACCCCTCTTTTGTTGTCGGATGATTTCTATAAATTTTATTTTGATGAACAAGGAGCGTCTTTTATGTGGCAATTCCAACTGATGCCTATAGGGCGTGGAAAGTCAGCTTTTGAAATGGTTCCTAGTCCTGCGGACAGATTGAAACTTTATCGCAAGTGGGAGCAGATGCTTAAGAAGGATTATCCGATAGCTGATTTCTGGAATAGCGGAACTTTGGTAAATGGCTGTATTGCCTATGGACGTAGTGGAGGATATGTTTATATTGATTGGAATGGGGATGTGATGCCATGTGTTTTTGTCCCCTATACCATGGATAATGTAAATAGGCTGTATACTGAAAATAAACCTCTTCGCACGGCTTTGCAATCTTCTTTAATGGTAAATGGCCGCAATTGGCAGGATAAAACACAGCATGATGATCCCAAGCATGCTGAAAATCTGTTGATGCCCTGCTCTATTCGTGATCATTATCAAAACTTTCGTTCTAATATCTTGACTGATGAAAGTCACGGAACAGATGTTGAAGCTGATGCAATTTTAAAAGATAAAGAATATTATGATCACATGGTGATGTATGATAAAGAATTGGAAAAACTGACTAAAGAGGTCTGGCAAAATGAATTTTTAAGGTCAGAGGAGGTCGCCCCATAAATATTAAGATAATTTACGTGTATAATCTTAGTTATAAAAGCAGCAGAATTCAGTGTGTTTTTATACAGAATTCTGCTGCTTCCCATTCACACACTTAGGTTGATTTTTTTATTCTTTTTCTATTACTTCTTGAATAGAGCGATTATAATAGTCTGTTATTTGAATGTTTGTCCGATATCTTGTGGCTCCCTTATGTCTTAAATAATCAACGCAGTATACGTAGTTTAATTTCTTCTTTTACTCTAAAAATGCTTTTTTATAAAGGTTAACTAAGTGCATCGTTTTTTGTGATATTTATATATTGGTTGGAATATTTGTTGTACTTTTGCACAAAATAAGCATTTATAATAACTCAAAGCATAACTTGTGAAAAAATTATTATTACTACTACCTTTCTTCTGTAGATATAACATGTAAAAACCCAACGGCACAAGTGGAGATAAAAAACGAAATTAATCAGGCATGGAAAATATATCATATAACAATTATAACAACTGAACCTCGGGCTGAAGTTGTTTATACCATATCTTCATTTCTGAATAAATAAACCGTTTGCTCTTTCGTTTGACTTTCGTAACAAGCTTCAATCACTTTAATTACATTCAGTATATCACGGGCATCTGTCTTTAAGGGCTCACCTAAGCGCAAGTGCTCGTATATATTTTCATAAAATCCTCCATAATTACCGGGAATACTGGGATATTTTTTGCGAACTTCAATACCGTTCATTTCTGTATGAAGCAATCCCCATTCTTTTGGTTTTTCCTCTCCCCAGTGAAGTTGATTGGGAAGAGTACCATTCATAAGCGCAGCTTCTTGATTGTCTACTCCGTATTTGACATACGAGCCTAATGTACCGTGAAGTGTAAAGCGTGGTTCGGCTTCACGCATCAAGTAGCTGGCTTTGAGGGTGACTTTTACTTCTGGAGCAAGTAATGGACGTATAAAATGAATTAAAAAGTAATCGTCTACCTTTCCATTAGTACGAATGGTATCGATTTCTGCATAAATAGCTTCCGGCATTCCAAAGAGTTGGATAGCTTGATCTATAAGATGTGATCCTAAGTTGTAAGTCAATCCTCCCCCTGATTTACCTGTTTCTTTCCATGTATCGGGCTTAATGAAATTGCGATAGCGTGCAAAAGTTGATTCGAATTCCACCAGCCTGCCCAATAGGCCTTTGGATAGAATCTCTTTTACAGTGAGATAATCGCCGTCCCATCGTCGGTTTTGGTATACGCTTAACATAAGTCCTCTGTCTTTAGCTAAAGCAATAAGTTTTTCACCCTGTTCAACAGTACTGGTAAAAGGTTTCTCTACGATTATATTTTTCCCGGCCTCTAAAGCTTGGCGGGCGTATTCGTAGTGAGTACTGTCTGGTGTATTAATGATAATCAGTTCTAATTCCGGGTCATGGACTAGCTCATCAAAGCTTCGGACAATAATGGCATTAGGATAACGTTCCTTTGATAATTCTTTGTTTCGCTCCAGTATTTTACAAAGTTTGAAATGCGGGTTAGTGCTAATAAAGGGGGCATGGAATACTTGTCCGGACATGCCGAAAGCCGTTATTCCTGTATTAATTGTTTCCATGTTTTTCTTATTTCTTTAAATAAAATGTCAGTAGATATGCAAAAATAAGGAATTTGGATTATTTTTGCTATAGATTTTGGAAAAGTAGGTGAAGGAGAGGTTGTTTATGGCGGAATGTTTTTGTAGGTATAACAAAATAAAAAGGTAATAGCTATGGATAAAGAACGAATTATTGAACTTTTCAGAGGGGAACTCTGGGAATGCCAATTGTTGGAATCCATATTAAAGGATTCTGGCATTGATTGTTTCTTGCGAAATAGTACGCGGGCTCCTTATGGTCCTATCATTGCTTCTGCACAAATGGTTCAGATTATGATTAAAGAAGAAGATAGGGAAGTTGCTGAAAAGTTGTTGGCAGAATATAAGGAGTCAATCTCATAACGTCTAATGTTTAAATGTAAGTGATTTATGGCTGATAATTATTTAGAGAAGCAGTATGAAGAGTATGAAGCTAAAAAAGCTGCGTGGGAGAAGGTTTGTAAATTAGGCAAAAGAAAAAGGACTTCTACTACTCTTTCTGATTCCAAACAACTGCATCAACCTGTATCCAAGACTAAGACAAAGTAGCTTTTATTTTGATTTAATTTTGTTGTCTGTTCAGTATAGTGCATACGGCTGCATCTCCTGTTACATTCACCGAGGTACGAAGCATGTCCAGAGGGCGGTCTATGCCGAGAATCAAGGCTAATCCTTCGGCGGGGATACCAACGGATGTAAGCACCATAGCCAAGATGACATAACTTCCACCGGGGATACCCGGTGTACCAATAGATGAGAGTACGGTCATAGCTACAATGACGACTAATTGGGAAAAACTTAAATTAATACCTAATACTTGTGCAATAAAAAGTATGGCAATGGTTTGATAGCATGATGTTCCATCCATATTTATAGTAACCCCTACAGGAAGTACAAAAGAGCTGATATCTTCAGGTACTCCGAGTTTGTTTTCCACTGTTTTCAGCGTTACTGGCAAGGTAGCGGCACTACTACTTGTTGTAAATGCGAAGAGTTGGACAGGGTACATGGAACGAATAAATTTACCGGGACTGACTTTGCTGAATAGATGGATCAGCAAAGGATAGAAGAACAGTAACAAAATAAGCAAAGCAGCTATTACGGTCAGAGCGTATACTGCTAATGCACTGAAAATACTAGTATTCCCACCAAAGTCAATGATTAGACCTGCCATCAGTGCCGTTACTCCCCATGGTGCAAATGAGATGATATAATCCACCATCTTTAATATAATATCGTTTAAACTGTCAAACAAAGAGATGACTGGTTTTGTATGTTGGGATGGAACAGCTAATGTGGCTATTCCAAAGAAGATGGCAAAGAAAATGACCTGAAGCATTTTGCTATTATCAGTGGATGCTGCTATGATATTATTGGGTACAATATCGTTCAAGAAAGCTAATGGGCCTTGTTCTTTGGTTTGTTCGGCAACCTGCTTCTTTTCTTGTACGGTCTCTTGGTAGCTCTTTTGCAAATGAACCACTTCATTTCGATCGATTAATTTTCCCGGCTGGATAATGAGGCCCATGGCTAACCCCAGTAAAATAGCAACTAAGGTGGTAATGATATATATACCTATTGTTTTTCCCCCTATTTTGGATACTTTGCTAATATCCTTCAATCCGGTTATTCCTTTCACAAGTGAAATAAAAACAAGTGGTATGGCTATTAGCTGAAGTAAACGGATGAAAAGTTGTCCCCAAGGTTGTACCCAATGCTTGATAAAAAGAGTACCGTCCAATTGCAATGCTACCAGCCCGATTATAATACCGGCAATCATGCCTATCAGGATTTGTACGTATAGAGGGATGGAAGATAATTTTTTTATTAAAGCCATATGGAGAATTTCTTTTTGATGCAAATATATTAAAATATGTCTCAAAAAGGTGGCTATTTATAGAAAAAATACTCCAATATGAAGAATGTAATATCTGAATAATAAAAAAACTTTAGATAGGTTTTATAGTGCTTTATAGAATGCATCAGCTTTGGTTAGTGTTTCCGGCTTGCCGATATCGAACCAATTGTTGCTGTTTACCGGATAGCATTGAATCATGGCTTTTTGGCATATGCTTGTATAGAAGGGTATAATGGGAAATTTGCCCGTCCACGGTTTTTTCTCCATATATTGAAAAATGGAAGGGGATAGTACATGTACACAGCCGAATGCTTGTTTGAGGTAGTTCTCTCCTGTAAATTCTACACCGGGAGGAAGGACTTCTCCTGTAGATATGTTTGTCCATCCACACAGGCGGTGATTATTGTTTATTAATAAGTAGCGTGAGGTTGTACGTTCGTTGGTTAAAAGTGTGGCATCGGCACCGCTTTCTATATGATGACGATAAAATGCAGATAGGTCAAGATCCGATAAGATATCAGCATTGTGAATTAGAAATGGTTCATTGCCATCAAGAAATGGACGGGCTTTTTTAATTCCTCCTCCTGTATCAAGCAGGGCATCACGTTCGTCGCTAATATGAATGTTTACACCAAAATTGCCATGAGTGTCCAAAAAGTCAAGAATCTGTTCACCAAAGTGATGAATATTGATTGTGATATCGTCAAATCCTGCCTCTTTTAAGCGGAGTATCACCCTTTCGAGCATGGGTACACCTGCAACAGGGATAAGTGCTTTAGGTCTGTGATCGGTCAATGGACGCAAACGGGTACCGAGTCCCGCTGCAAATATCATAGCTTTCATTGATTTTCTTTTTTATTTAGAGTGAAGGGACATCTTAATTAACGGACTTAGCTCTTAGCCTTGAATGTCTGTTCGATGTTTTGTTCACGGTGCATTAAGTTAACCCGTACACCGTATTGCTTATTTAGGTGTTCAGCTAAGTGTTGTGCACAATAGACCGAACGGTGTTGCCCACCGGTGCATCCAAAACAGATCGTAAGGTTGGTAAATCCACGTTCCATGTATCGTTTGACAGAAGCATCTACCAGCGCATATACGTGCTCCAGAAAGGTGATAATTTCTCCATCGTCTTCCAAGAACCGAATTACCGGTTCATCCAGTCCGGTAAATGGCTTGTAACGTTCATATTTACCTGGATTATTTACGGCACGGCAATCGAATACAAAGCCTCCGCCGTTACCTGATGGATCATCGGGAATGCCTTTCTTGTAGGCAAAACTGGTGATTTTTACCGTTAGGCGTCGTTTTTGCAAATCGTCTGTAAACTGTTTCAGTTCGGTAAGTTCCCTGAGTACCTGACAAAGGTATGGATATTCAGGATATGGTTCTTCTAACAGTTGGCGAAGGTTTTCAATGGCAAATGGTACGCTCTGAATGAAATGAGGTTTCTTTTCAAAGTAGCCACGAAAACCGTATGCTCCCAATACCTGCATGGTACGGAATAGTACGAAATGACGCAATTGAGCATAAAAATAGGCTTCGTCCACCGGTTGGTATTTGCGTAAGGAATCGATGTATGTTTGTAGAAGTTCTTTGCGTAAACTTTCCGGATAATTGGCTTTCGCTTGCCAGAGGAATGAGGCTACATCGTAATATACCGGACCTTTTCGTCCGCCTTGAAAGTCAATAAGCCAGGGTTCTCCATCCTTAATCATAACGTTTCGTGACTGAAAATCACGATACATGAATGTAGCTGAAGAGCTACGTAGTAAGACATCCGACATCTTTTGGAAATCATCTTCCAGACGATCTTCCTGAAACTCCATTCCTGTAGCCTTTAGAAAACAATATTTGAAATAGTTTAAATCCCAGAGAATGGAACGGCTATTAAATTCTGCTTGCGGATAACAATAAGAAAAATCCATCCCATCTGCTCCTGCAAACTGTATGGAGGGGAGTAACTGGATGGTTTTACGCAATAATAATTTTTCTTCTTCATCAAAGACACTGCTCTTACGTCCCTTCTCAATGGCATCAAAGAGTAGGGTATTCCCTAAATCTTCTTGTAGATAAAAAGCACTGTCTTCACTTTGGGCCACTACTTGGGGGACTGGTAATCCTTTTTCGCGGAAATGTGCATCCATATATATAAATGCACGGTTTTCTTCAAGGGAAGTACCACTAACTCCAATCAAGGTAGGTAAACCTGTCAGCCGGAAATAGCGTCGGTTGGAACCGGATGAAGGAAGTTCTTCAATACTTTCCGGTGTGTTCCCGGTCTGCTGTATATATAAATTTTTTAGAGCTTCGGTAATCATGTTATTCAATTTATTTAGGCAGCTAAGGTAAGAGTTTTGACGCATATATGCTATCTTTAACAGGAATAAATCTGCTCCTTTTCTCAACAAGTAGGCACTTGCATTTTTCGAAGATTGCAAATCGGACTCTTTCTTACCTCATTTGTTTTTCAGTTAAACTTTCATCTGTGTATTTTCCGGGATGCCTCCTCTTTTATTACCTTTGCAGCTCAATGATGAAATAAATGAAAAGTATTCTTCAATTACATCCTGTTATGTTTGCCGGTACAGGAAGCGATGTCGGTAAAAGTGTTATTGCTACTGCTTTTTGCCGCATCTTTAAGCAAGATGGATATTCCCCTTCACCGTTTAAGGCACAGAATATGGCTCTGAATTCGTATGCTACACCAGAGGGATTGGAGATCGGCCGGGCTCAGGCTGTGCAAGCAGAGGCAGCGGGAGTGCCTTGTCATACGGATATGAATCCCCTTTTGTTGAAGCCATCGTCTGATTGTATTTCGCAGGTGGTACTTAACGGTAAGCCAATAGGTAATCGCGATGCCTACGACTACTTTAACCGTGAAGGTCGTGAAGGGCTTCGAGGAGAAGTCTGTGCTGCTTATGATCGACTGGCTGTATGTTATAACCCTATTGTGATGGAAGGTGCAGGTAGCATTTCGGAGATTAATCTGCGTGATTGTGATCTGGTGAATCTTCCTATGGCTATGCATGCCAATGCCGATGTCATATTGGTTGCTGATATTGATCGTGGTGGTGTGTTTGCTAGTGTCTACGGTTCTATTATGTTACTTTCTCCCGAAGAAAGGAAACTGGTGAAAGGAATACTCATTAATAAGTTTAGAGGTGACATCAGGTTGTTTGAACCGGGCATTAAAATGCTGGAAAATCTTTGCGGCATTCCCGTAGTGGGAGTAGTACCTTATTATAAAGATATTTATATTGAAGAAGAAGACTCGGTTGCTTTATCTGGTAAATCCATACAGGCGGAACGTGGTAAGGTTAATGTGGCTGTAGTACTGCTGCGCCATCTGAGCAATTTTACTGATTTTGATGTGCTGGAGCGTGATCCCCGGGTACACTTATTTTATACGAATAATACGGATGAGTTGGCAAAAGCGGATATAATTTTACTACCTGGTTCAAAGAGTACGCTTTCCGATTTATATGAATTGCGTCGTAATGGGGTAGCTCAGGCCATTCTCTGTGCCCATTGTGAAGGAACCGCTGTCATGGGTATTTGTGGCGGTTACCAGCTTATGGGACAAGAAATTTGTGATCCGGATCATGTAGAAGGAGAGATTGAGCGTCTTCCTGGTCTAGGATTGTTGCCTGTGACTACTTATATGACCGGAAAGAAGGTGAGCCGTCAAGTGAAGTTCTGTTTTGTCACAGGTACAGTGGATACTTCCTGTACGGGATATGAGATTCATATGGGAAGAACTTCACCTGTGGAAGGAGTCTCTGCTTCTCCTTTAAATATTCTGGAAGATGGGAGCGAGGATGGTTATTTTGTGGACCACACTTGTTTGGGGACCTATATACATGGTATTCTGGATAATCCATCTTTTATTGATTTTTTGCTGGAACCTTTTATGGATAAGTTGGTTGAGGCTCCGGCATTTGATTATCGTGAGTTTAAGGAAGAACAGTACAATAAGTTGGCAGATCATGTGCGCAATCACGTGAATATGGAACTTATTTATAAAATATTGACTGATCATGATTGAAGGACATGGAGACGATTCTTATAAATATTCCCAACCGATAATAGCTAATTTCAGTTCGAATGTTTTCAATAGAGTGGACTTATCTGCTTTGCAGAAGCACTTGTGCCAATGCTTGGTACCGACTGATGCAACGAGTTGTAAATGCAGTAACTTGCTGACTTGTTATCCGGAACCGGAGCCTTTCACTCTTGAAGCGCGACTGGCGTTAAAATATCATTTACCCGCACGATCGGTGATGGTAACCAATGGAGCTACGGAGGCTATCTATTTGATTGCACAGACTTTCAGAGGGACAAATACGGCAATTCTGCAACCCACGTTCAGCGAATATTTCGATGCTTGTAGTATGCACGGTCATCGGGTGACTTCCATTTATCAATTGTCCTTTGGGGATGATATTCGTATGTTGTGGCTTTGTAATCCCAATAATCCGACAGGAGAAGTGCATGATAAACAGGCGATTACATCTCTGATTCTTGCACATCCTGAGGTTTGTTTTGTGATAGACCAGTCTTATGAATACTTTACACTGGAATCCTTATTCACTCCTGAAGAAGCTGCCGGATATCCCAATGTTTTACTGTTACACTCCATGACAAAGCGTTATGCGTTACCCGGATTGCGTTTAGGATATGTTACCGGATGTGAGGGATTGATTGATCGACTACGCACTCATCGCATGCCTTGGTCGGTGAATAGTATTGCCATTGAGGCGGGACTTTATTTGTCGGAACATGAATTATCAACGTCATTGGATCTGCCTGCCTATTTGGAAGAGGCAAAACGCTTGAGCGCTGCATTAAAACAGTTGGGAGGACTGGAGGTCTGGGATACTCGTACTCATTTTATGCTGGTACGTTTGCGTGTGGGAAAAGTCTCAGCTTTGAAAGACTATCTGGTGAGAAAGCATGGCATATTGATTCGTGATGCCTCTAATTTTGAAGGTCTGGATGAACATTTTTTCCGTATAGCTACACAAACCCCTGAAGAAAATAATCGATTGCTTACAGCAATAGCACAATGGTTTGCTGAATATTAAGGATGTTGAATAATGGAAAGTCTTTTGATTCTATTAGGGATTGCATTCAACCTTAGTTTGCCTTTGCTTACAGCTTGGATACTCGATCTTTGGTTAGGTGACCCGTCTTGGCTACCTCATCCTGTTGTTGGCTTTGGTAAGATGATTTCTTTCATGGAACATCGGTTTAATAAAGGGGGAGGAAAAATTGTAAAGGGTATGGTTATCTCTGTTTTACTGGTTGGTGTTGTCTATATTTTGTCAGATTTATTACTCAGATGGGCTGCATCTTTTTCTCTCGGAGTGCTTTTAAGTTTTCAGATATTAGCAATATTTTATTGTCTGGCCGGAACAATGCTAGTTAAAGAGGTACGGATGGTATTTGAAGTCGTAGACCGCTCTTTGGAGGAAGGTCGGAAACAAGTGGCCCGTATTGTGGGACGTGATACCTCATCCCTTTCTGCTCAAGAAGTGCGTACCGCGGCATTGGAGACCTTGGCTGAAAATTTGAGTGACGGAGTCATAGCACCGTTGTTCTGGTATATGGTATTAGGAGTGCCTGGTATGCTGGCCTATAAAATGATAAATACGCTTGACTCAATGATTGGTTATCGTAATGAGCGTTATCGTGAATTCGGGCATTTTGCTGCCCGTATGGATGATGTTGCTAATTATATTCCGGCTCGTCTTACGGCTCTTTTGATGATTGTGTCCCGTCATTCCGACTTTCTCAGGTTATTGACTTTTGTCGGAAAATATGGTAAACAACATGCCAGTCCCAATTCCGGTTATCCCGAAGCTGCATTGGCGGGCATTCTTAACTGTCGTTTCGGAGGGCCTCATTTTTATTTTGGTGAAGAGGTTTGGAAACCTTATATCGGTGAGAATGACCGCCTTCTAACTACGATGGATATGCAGCTAGCCGTACGCATTAATCGTCGGGCAGAAATAATTATGCTGATAATAGTTGTCCTGACTGCTACTGTGATGTCTTTGCTTGTTTAGTTCATTTATTGGGGAGTGGTTGACATGTGGGGCAATAATAGACTGTTCCTCCCATATAGGCTTCTTTTCTGATGCAACTTCCGCAAACAGGGCATGGTTCTTTATATGTCTTGGAGGAAAGTATTGTGTGATATTTCCCCGGATTACCAAAGAGGTCATTTTGTACATCCCGTCCTCCTTTAAGGACCATCTCCTGTAAAGTTTGTTTTATCGTTAGGTAAAGCTTTTCTTTTTCTGTAATGTCTAGTGTCAATATTTTACGCTTTGGATTCATTTTAGCCTTAAATAAAATATCTTGCAGTACACCGTTGCCTATGCCAGGTAAGCGTTGTTCCGTAGCAAGTAATGCTTTGACCGATAAATTGGGGGAGCATTGCGCTATCAGTGTGCTGAAATATTCCATGCTGAACGTTTTCTGAAGAGGTGAGAGATTCTCTTTGTTTTGTTTATGGTAAATCTCGTCAATAACGCCATCGGGATAAACTCCAATAAAACCATATAACGATATGGAGAATACGAGAAAGGAGTTATCTTCGAATCCTATTAAAAGTTGGTAACTGACGGGTATTTTATCTCCCGGCTTTCTGTATTTCATGTTTGCTCCTTCCCCTACGCTGATGATTGTTTCATCATTAAGAACCAAGTCAATGAACATGCCATATCCTGTAGCCGATTTAATAATTTTACCGGCTAATATTTTCTCATATTCTTTGGGATCTCCGTGAAAAAAAGCAAACCGGTGTAACTTGGTGGCATTAAATACATGCGTTATCTTTTTGCCTGTCAATGTATCGTTGATTTGTGCTGTTGTCACTATTGTTTCAGGTAATTCCATCATTGTTTTTTCTAAGATTAGTTGATGATATAATTGGTGTAATATGTTTGGCAAATCTATAAAAAAGATGGCTCAATTGTTGCTATTTTAATTAAATTGTAATCCGAATAATTCCCCCAAAAGGTGGAAGGGAAGAAAAGGCTTCTTTGATTTGAATAAGACCTGCATAAATTTGAGCACAAATAAGTACCCCTCCATGGGCAAAAACTGCAACTTGTTTATAGCTCTTTCTCTTCAGTTCATCTAAAAAATTACAAACTCTTTTATATTGCATCGAAAATGATTCCCCACCTGTAGCTTCTACATGTAAATAGTCGCTATACCAGTCTTGTAATCTAGGATCATTGATAAGCTCGAAGCGTTTCATTTCCCATTGTCCGAAGTTGATTTCCATAATCCGGTCATCCCGTTCTGCATCACTGTATCCGCAATATGAAGCTAGGCGTACGCAACGGCTCAAGGGACTGGTATATACATGGTCAAAGTCTCTTCCGTTATTTTGGCAATTCTTTAAATTGATGGCAGTAACGGCTGCTTCTTCCTGGAACGTTTCCCGTAAAGCAACATCCGTTTGACCATAGCATACCCCTAAAGGTACATCAACAGAAGTATGTCTGATAAGAATGATTTCCATTATAGTAAATGTTTGTTTTGATATATTATAAAATATTTCCGTATCGAAGATAGACATAATGCAGGATGACTGCACCTAAATAAAATGAAAGTTCGCATAGTAAGAATGTTGCTCCACAGCAGTCGCCCGTGTATCCTTGTATGCGCCGCTTCAATAGTTTGTAAATCGCGATGAAGGTTAGCAAGGGAAACAGTGTGGCAGGCCATAAATTCAAAGGAAGGAGTAATATAAGGGGTAATATGCCACCTACAAAGTCTGTGGATAATTCTTTCCACGTCATGCTTTTATATACCACCTTAGCTTTGCTTTCCTCTTCTTTACGTGCGTATGGCAGGTAATTAATTAATTGTGAAGCGCAGAACTTGCTCCAGCTATCTCCGCTGACTACGAGTACGCAAACTAATTTCAGAGGTAATCCCCACATCAACATGAGTAATAATAGGAAATATCCGATTAATCCGATGACTCCGTAACTTCCTATTTGTGAGTCTTTCATAATTGCAAGAGTCCGCTCACGAGTACTACCGCCACCCATTCCGTCAAAGAAATCGGCCAGTCCATCTTCGTGCAAGCATCCTGTAAGGAGTAAACGGGATATCATAGCAAGTATCCATGCAATGTGAATTGGCAATATTTGGGCTGCTAGCCATAATACTCCGGTCATAACACCACCTGTTAACCACCCGGTGAACGACCAATATGGAACAATGCCCTTGAAATACTCCGACGGTACTTTGCTGATGCGCCAGAAGGGAAGCCGTGTGAAAAATATGAATGCTGCGAGAATTTTCATTAGTTATAGCTTAATGCGCTTTTTATAATATCATGGATAAAATTACATTTTTTTGTTTGATCTTCAAAGTTTTCTGATCTATTAAAAGTATTTGGTGATAGCAGCATGCACGAACGTATCCATTTCGTTAATCATCTTTACGGCAGATTGAATAATCGGATAGGCACAAACAGCCCCCGTCCCTTCTCCAAGACGTAACTTTAAATGTAACAGAGGGTTAGCTCCTATTGCGTTGAGGAGCAGTTTATGTCCTGCTTCATCTCCGCAATGTCCGAATATGGCATATGCCATTATTTCCGGATAAAGTTTGCTTGCGGCAAGCATACAACTTGTCATGATGAATCCATCTACGAGAATAATCATTTTTAGTTCAGCTGCCTGTAACATGGCACCAATGGCCATAACCATTTCCAAACCGCCGAAATAACGGATAATGTCCAAGGGAGACCCATCTCCTTTGTAATTATCCATTGCTTGTTTTAATATGTTGTATTTATGACAGATACCAGCACTGTCAAGTCCACTGCCAGCACCCACGCATTGTTCTAAAGGGATGCCAGTGAAATAACTACCCCATACTGATGAAGATGAAGTATTTCCAATGCCCATTTCTCCGAAGCTAATGATATTGGTCCCTTCATTGTAGCATTGGCGGACAATTTCTGCACCCCGTTCAATGCATAGTTCCAATTCTTCATTAGTCATAGCTGCTTCGTGTAGGTAGTTCCGCGTGCCTTTACGGACTTTCATATTGATAATACCTTTTTCGTATGGTAAGTCGTAATCCACTCCCGCATCCACAATCTTCAGGGTAAAACTGTGTTGGCGGCATAGAAAGTTGATTCCTGCACCACCATGTAGAAAGTTGCTTATTTGTTGCCAGGTTATTTCTTTAGGGGATAAGCTGACTCCTTCTTCCACAATGCCATGATCTGCGGCAAATATAATATTTTGCGGATGTTCCAAAGTAGGTGAGAGGCTTTGTTGTATTAATCCGATTTGTAGTGCCAATTCTTCGAGTGTACCTAAGGAGCCTTTTGGTTTGGTTAGATTGTTTATCTTGTTTATAAGAGCCTCACGGATATTTTCGTCCGGATGAGTAATCTTGAATGTTTTCATTAGCTAATCTTTAATATTGTGTCGTTAATTCTATTGATAATATACTTTATTTATTTGATTCTTAACGGTATCCCGGATACCATAAACCATACTTCGTCAGCTCGTGTGGCAATGTATTGGTTCATCCATCCCTGCATATCGGTAAATTTCCGTTGTATTTCATTGTCTGAAGTAGCTCCCATCCCTATTTCATTCGTTACGAAAATGAATGTGGCATCTTGCTCTGTAAACAGATCAAATTCTCTCTGAATTGCGGATAAGGCCTGTTGGATGTCAGCTTTTAGATCAAAGAAGAAATTAGTGCACCATAATGTTACGCAGTCTATTAGTATTATACGTCCGCTAAGTTGATGTCGGCTGAGTTGCTTATCTTCTTCAATATTGGTCCATTCCGGTCCGCGTTGTTGTTTATGGCGAATTACCCGTTGTCGAAATTCTTCGTCCCATATTCGGGCGGTAGCTAAATATACGGGATTAGGAGAGAGGGATAACGCTAATTTTTCTGCCTGACTGCTTTTGCCCGAACGGGCTCCTCCTGTGATAAGTATAATCCTTTTCATGTAAACTTTATAAGTGTAAAGTTCCGTAGTTTTTTTATTTTAATGCTAGCAAATGTACGCGATTATTTTGAATATAAAAAAACTTGCATTACATTTGCACCGCTTTTAATTAAAGTTGCGGCAGTAGCTCAGTTGGTAGAGCATCAGCTTCCCAAGCTGAGGGTCGCGAGTTCGAGCCTCGTTTGCCGCTCAAAGTTTGATGAATAAAGCGCCTACAGTGTATTGTAGGCGCTTTTGTCTTTATAATAAATATGATAAAGGTTGGTTTTTATAATAGAAATAGAATAATCTATTCCTTTTTTGCGTAAATGTTAATACCTTTGCAAATAAAAACACAAATGAACGATTACGATTATGGTGAAGAGAGCGTCAAAGCTCTTGTGAAATGGGCAGAACATACTCAATTCCCTAAAACAATGAAGCTTAGTAAATACGAAAACATTTTTGACTTGCCTCGATATATTGAGGCCAATGTTAATGATATTAAGTCTTACTATCCAAATGTATATGTAGAAGCAGCTATTACAAGAATTTATCGAGTGAAAGAAATACTTGGAATCTCAGAACAATCCTAATTCCTTATTTGAATATTAAATACGCTATAAAAACAAAAAAGGCTACTCCTCACGAGCAACCAATCTTTTGTTAACCTTAAATCTAATACTATGAAAAACACAGTACAAATATACTGCTATTCCGAATAATAGCAAATTCTAGTCTCTATGTGATCCCATTTATAACATGGTTTAATATGAAAGGTGTATTTGTTAACGGATTAACGTAGTTTATAAGTATTTCTTTGCATTCTCTTTTTGGATCATCATTCTCTTTCCTTCAATGGTGAGGCATTCTTCATTGATTAGTTCAGATAATGCCCGTGCCAGGGAGGGACGTGCCACTCCAAGAATGTGAGCGACTTCTTGCTGGGAACTGATTGTTCCATGGAGCTGTATAAAATTAAGCAAACGTGACTTTAGACTTTGCAAGGCAAACTCATTGACTTTTTGTGATAGAAAAAGACTACGATCGGATATAGCACGTAAGAAATTGTGCATTACGACAGGGGTCTGGTGCATAAATTCTAATAATGCAATTTTGTTAAGTATCAAAACCTCGGATGTTTCCATTACCTCAATATTTACGGGAAAACGGTTTTCAGAAGCAAAAATAAAAGCGGGAGCAAGTAGTTTGGGTGCTTTTAATTCTTCAATGGTGAGTTGCTTGCCTTCGGCATTTACCATTTGCGTACGCACCTTGCCCTCGCATAAGAGATACGCCGAACGGCAGATTTGTCCTTGCATTGCAATGAAGTCTGATACTTTATAATGTTTTGTTACGTGTTGTTTGGAAAGGACAAATCGTAACAGCTTTTCTTCTGTCAGTCCTTTAAATAGAGGCATATTAAGTAAGACATGAGGCTCCATTTTTACTTTTTTGTGATCGCCTGTAACATAGGTGACAGCTTTTGCATAGCTAACAGGCGATCTTTGTATTTACATATTGGAATTATCATTATAAAAGATAAACGAAGATGGAAGCAAAAATGTTTTGTTATCAGTGTCAAGAGGCAGCCTATGGCAGGGGCTGTGTTTTTAAGGGAATATGCGGAAAAGAAAGCCATACCTCCCATGTTATGGATCTTTTACTTTTTGTAGTAAGAGGTGTGTCTACTGTTGCTGATTGTTTAAGGAAAGCAGGTGTACCGGAAAATGAGGAAACTAACCGTTTTGTAGTGGATGCTTTGTTCTGTACAATCACCAATGCAAATTTTGATGATGAAAGTATCATAAATCGTGTAAGTAAAGGGATTGCTTTGCGTAACCGTTTGGTGAAAGAAGCTACTGATAAAGACCTTGAATTACCCGAGGTTGATGAATTAACATGGAAAGGCGAACGATCAGACTATGATGTGAAGGGGCAGTCGGTTGGTGTGCTGCGTGAGCCGGATGAAGATCTGCGTTCATTGAAAGAGCTGTTACTTTACGGGCTTAAGGGTATGGCTGCATATTTGGAACATGCCATACGTTTGGGATACGAGGACGTCTCCGTACATGCCTTTTTGCAGGAAACATTAGCGATGATAGCTCTTGACCGACTTACTGCCCCCGAGTGGATAAAGCAGGTATTGGAAACCGGTAAATATGGGGTGAAAACAATGGCTTTATTGGACAAAGCAAATACCGGACGTTATGGAAATCCTGAGATCACCGAAGTAAACATCGGGGTAGGTAAGCGCCCCGGTATCTTAATCAGTGGTCATGACTTGAAGGACATGGAGGATTTGTTGAAACAGACGGAAGGCACGGGCGTGGATGTCTATACACATAGTGAGATGTTGCCAGCCCATTATTATCCGGCTTTCAAAAGATATAGCCATTTTGTGGGAAATTATGGCAATGCCTGGTGGAAACAGCGTGAAGAGTTCAGTACATTCAATGGTCCCATATTGTTCACTACAAACTGCATTGTTCCTCCACTTGGTAATGCGGTCTATAAAGAAAGGATGTTTACCACTAATTCCACCGGTTATCCGGGTTGTAAATATATTCCACAGGATAGGCAGGGACATAAGGATTTCTCCGAAATCATAGCATTGGCTAAACAATGCCGTTCTCCCAAAGAGATAGAGCATGGAACTATTGTAGGCGGCTTTGCACATAATCAGGTGTTACAATTGGCTGATAAGATTGTGGATGCTGTAAAAACCGGAACTATTCGTCAATTTGTGGTGATGGCCGGATGTGATGGACGTATGAAAGGGCGAGATTATTATACCGATTTTGCCAGTGCGTTGCCACATGATACGGTGATTTTGACCGCAGGCTGTGCCAAGTATCGTTATAATAAGTTACCGCTAGGGGATATTAATGGCATTCCTCGTGTACTTGATGCAGGGCAGTGTAATGACAGCTATTCACTAGCGGTTATTGCACTCAAGTTGAAAGAGGTTTTTGAACTGAATGATATTAACGAATTGCCTATTGTGTATAACATTGCCTGGTACGAGCAAAAAGCCGTTATCGTTTTACTGGCTCTACTCAGTCTGGGTGTTCAGAAAATCCATTTGGGACCTACGTTGCCTGCTTTCCTTTCACCTAATGTCGCTAAAGTATTGGTGGATACCTTCCATATCAGTGGAATCGGTACGGTGGATGATGATTTAAAGCTATTCCAACTCGCTTAATGGCCCTATTGTTGAGGTTTGTAATCACGTTGTCACCGGTAAAGGGATAAGAGCCTTCTTCTGCTATAAAAGTTTGTCTTTTTTCAGAAAGGTTGCGATAAAGTTAATACCTTTGTTGCGGTTTATATGAAAAAAGCTATTATAAATATATTCAGATCTCTTTGGGTGCTATTGTTTGTGTATTATTACATAGGCAATACGGCTTTTATTCATACACATGTTTTCAATAATAAGGTTATTACCCATTCCCATCCTTTTATTCCGGGAGCCCATCATACCCACACCAATGGAGAAATAGCGACAATTGCATTTTGTAATGCAATATTTGTTTTGGGCAATTCTCCATTGGCTATGCTTTGGAATCTGATTTTAATTTGCTTCATTTTTTTATCTTATATTCATCCAATTTCCCGTCGGGGGTGTCTTTCCTTATCCTTGCGCGCTCCGCCTATATGTCTTGTCTGACTTTTGTGATGAGATTTTAGTATTTATTTATACACAATTATTAAGATGAAACATATAGGATTACTATGCCTCATTGGTGTGGTAGTATTTGCATGTACTGCAAAGAAAGCGGAAGATACCGAATTGCCTTATACAGTAAGTGGTGATACCATTATTGTATCTTCCCAGTCGCCGGTTACACAAAAATTGAAATCGGCAATAATTAAACAGGAGCCTTTCAGGGCTGCGTTTGCAACTTCCGGAGTAGTAAAAGCCATTCCAACGAATTATGCGGAGATAGCATCTCCCTTTGCGGGAAGAATTACGAAATCATTCGTTCGCTTGGGACAGAAGGTTGCTAAGGGAAGTCCGATTTTTGAAATCAGTTCTCCTTCTTTTTTTGAGACTGGAAAGAATTACTATCAAGCCAAGCAAGAGATGGAACTGGCTTTGAAAAACCTTAAGCGGGAGAAAGATTTGTATGCCAATAAAGTTGGTGCACAGAAAGAAGTGGAAGAAGCGGAAGTCAATTATGAAATCACAAAGAAAGATTATGAGAATGCATTTGCGGCATTGAAAGTATTTCAGATCAATCCTTCCGATTTAATACTGGGTCAGCCTTTGGTCGTGCGCTCACCAATAGCAGGGGAAGTAGTAACAGATAATATTGTAATAGGGCAGTATATGAAGGAAGATGCTAACCCTGTAGCTATCATTGCCGACTTGAATAAAGTCTGGGTCGCGGCTAATGTAAAAGAAAAGGATATGCCGCTGATTCATTCGCTCAGCAAGGTACAGGTGGAATTGATTTCCCTCCCCGAAAAAGTGATAGATGGAACAATTTACCACATTAGTGATATGTTGAATGAAGAAACACGTGCCGTTGAGGTGCTGATCGAATGCAACAATCAAGACCATGCCATGAAGCCGGGTATGTATGGAACGGTGAAGTTGACCGACTCATCGGCTAATGTGATTATGGTTCCTACTTCCGCTATTCTACAACAACAAGACCATCCATATGTGTTAGTTTCGTTAGGCGATAACCGTTACCTGAAGCGTGCGGTCACGACGTCAGCTACAGTTGGTGACAAGAGTGTTATCCTGAGTGGATTAACTCCGGGGGAACAGGTTGTGAACGAAGGGGCCTTTTATTTAATCGACGCACGTTGACGAAGCTATGAAGAAATTGATATATCTGGCGTTACATCGGCGGGGGTTGATGTTCGTCATCTTCTGCTTCATAGCAGTTGTAGGTTACTATTCGTGGACAAAGCTGGCTATTGATGCCTATCCTGACATTTCGGATACCACGGTGCAGGTGGTGACACAGGTCCCGGGCCTGGCTGCCGAAGAGATTGAACAGCAAATTACCATTCCTATAGAACATGCGGTAAACGGATTACCGGGATTAAGTGTGATGCGTAGCAAGAACACCTTCGGATTAAGTACGGTCGTATTAGTCTTCGATGATGGGGTGGATGACTATTGGGCACGCCAGCGCGTACAGGAACGGTTGGTGGATGTGGAACTGCCTTATGGAGCGACACCGGGATTGAATCCGCTGACTTCACCTACAGGTGAGATTTTCCGTTACGTGATTGAAAGCGATAGTCTCGATCTACGTCAAATGACCGATTTACACAAATGGGTCATTATTCCCCGTCTGAAACAAGTCACCGGGGTAGCTGATGTCAGTAATTACGGGGGAATCACTACTCAGTATCAGATTGAAATAGATCCCCGTAAAATGGAGGAATACAATATTTCACTGGCCGATGTTACGGAGAAAATAGAAAATAACAATGTAAATGCCGGTGGCAGTATGTTGAGTCGCGGCGATTTAAGTTATGTCATTCGGGGCATTGGATTGATCAAGGATTTAAAAGACCTTGGAAATATCGTATTGAAGACGGAAAACGGTGTACCGGTCTATCTGAATGATATCGGTAAATTGAAATATGGCAATCTGGAACGTAAGGGGGTACTGGGATTTGATGATGGCATCCGTCATTATTCCGATGGTGTGGAAGGCATTGTGCAAATGCTTCGGGGAGAAAATCCCTCCAAAGTATTGGCCGAAGTGCACAAGGCTGTGGATGAACTGAACAATGAAGTCCTTCCGAAGGGAACCCGCATTCATCCGTTTATGGACCGTACCAATTTGGTGAACACCACCCTGCATACCGTATCCCATACTCTGTTCGAGGGTATGATACTTGTTGTTCTGGTCTTGATTCTTTTTCTGGGAAGCTGGCGTGGAGCTTTGGTGGTAGCATTGACCATTCCTTTGGCTTTGCTAACCGCCTTTATATTGATGCACGTCACCAATATTCCTGCCAATTTACTCTCTCTGGGAGCTATCGACTTCGGTATATTGGTTGATGGAGCTATTGTAATGATGGAGACAATCTTGAAAAAGCGTGAAGGGCATCCTACCGAACGGCTGGGGGAGGATTCATTGCTTCGTCGTACTACGGAGGTTGCGCGTCCCATCTTTTTCTCCACCCTAATTATTATAACCGCCTATTTGCCTTTGTTTGCTTTCCAGCACATTGAGAGCAAACTGTTTACTCCTATGGCATATACCGTGGGTTACGCATTGTTGGGGGCTTTGGCTGTGGCGCTCTTTCTCATTCCGGGCCTTGCATTCGTGGCATACCGTAAACCGCGCCGGATTTTCCATAACAAATGGTTGGAAAAACTTTCTATAGGTTATCATGCACAAATATTGAAGGTTATTGATAAGCATAAACTAGTGATTGGCTTCCTTGTTATCGTATTGGTTCTCGCAGGTGGGTTGACCTGGATCGTGGGTAAGGACTTCCTTCCTCCATTAGATGAAGGGTCTATCTGGATACAAGTACAATTGCCTCCGGGCATTTCCATTGAAAAGTCCAAGCAAATGGGAGAGGAGTTGCGCAAGGAGGTTCGTAAGTTCCCGGAGGTCACTTACGTGATGACCCAGGTCGGTCGTGACGACGAAGGTGCCGAGGCTTTTTCTCTTTCACATGTGGAATGTGCGGTGGGATTGAAACCTTACGATACTTGGAAAAGCGGTTTAACTAAAGCCCAGTTGATAGAAGAAATGAACGATTCTTTGCAAAAGATGCCTGGTTATACGGTAAGTTTTTCTCAGCCTATTATGGATATGGTTATGGATCAGATAGCAGGTGCACATAGCGACCTGGCCATTAAAATTTATGGTGAGGATATAGCCGAAACCAGACGCATTGCGGAAGAAGTGGAAGGTGTTATCAAGAAAATTCCGGGTGCAGTGGATGTTGCCATTGATCAGGAACCTCCTATGCCGCAATTACAAATTGTGGCCGATCGTGATCGCATAGCCCAATATGAATTGAACGTTTCCGATGTAGCGGATATGATAGAACTGGCGGTAGGTGGAAAAGCTATCTCACAAATTTTTGTCGGCAGTAAATCGTATGATGTGATTTGCCGCTTTAATGAAGAGAGTCGCAATACTCCCCAGCGCATTGGCAATCTGATGCTAACATCCGGCTCTGGAGCCAAGATTCCATTAAGTCAGGTGGCAGATATTAAGATGACTACAGGTGCAAGCACCATTTCACGGGAAATGAATAAGCGTCACTTGACGGTTCATGTCAATCTGCGCGGATTGGATTTGACTTCCTTCTTGAATCAGGCCAATCGTGCCATCGCTAAAAAAGTGAAGTACGACCATGACTCATACCATCTTAAATGGGCGGGTCAATTCGAAAACCAGCGCCGTGCTTATACGCGTCTGGGCATTGTTGTGCCTTTGGCATTGGGTATTATGCTACTGTTGTTGTTTGCGGCTTTGGGCAAGTTCAGACAGGCGGCTTTGCTGATGTGCATTGTTCCACTGGCTTTATTTGGTGGCATGCTGGCATTGAATGTGCGTGGCATGACATTGAATGTTTCATCAGCGGTTGGTTTTATAGCCCTGATTGGGGTGGCCATTCAAAATGGAGTGATTATGATTTCACATATCAATAATCTCCGTTCCCGCGGGCGGAATTTAAGGGATGCCGTCATCACAGGTGCCCGTCATCGTTTCCGTCCTATCCTGATGACTGCTACTGTAGCCGTCCTCGGTTTGCTACCGGCGTCGCTGTCTACCGGTATAGGATCGGATGTACAGAGACCTTTGGCTACGGTTATTGTTTACGGATTGTTATTTGCCACTGTGATTACTCTCTATATGCTTCCCGCATTATATTATCTGATGGAGAAGCGCATGGAAGGTAGTCAAAATCGAACTTCCGCAACGAACTCCGTTTCGACGGCTTCAGAGGTAGAAAAGGAGGACGAGCGCAGGGATTCTGAGAGGTCAAAGAGCGAATAAAATGTGATCAATCTTATCGTTTTAAGCATCTTTTTATCTGTTGTTTTCGAGATTATAGAGTAATACCAAACTTTGAATGAGTGTCTCTGAAAAATCTCAGAATAACTTGAAAGAGGGAATCCGATGATGTTTAAACACAGCTTTTATTAGAAAATAAAATAAAGAAGAAATGAGAAAATATAGTATACGGGCGGTCGTTTCATACTCCATGATGGTGATGTTGGGCTGTGGCAGTGTTTTGCAGGCCCAGACTCCACAAACCTCTTACCTGACTTATCATGACTATCTGGAGAAAGTGAATGCAGGTAATCTGGATTATGCCGCGCAAAAGCTGAATGTGAGTGCGGCACGGGCCGATGTCATAGCTGCTCATGTTTTTAATGATCCCCAAATTTCCGTGGATTATACTAACAATCAGGACCACGCTTTGCATATGGGGCAAAGTGTGGAAGTGGGTATCACACAAACGCTTTCCATGGGGAAGCGCGGAGCAGGTATCCGCATGGCACGTAGTGAAAGCGAATTGTCAGAGACCCTGCTAGCCGATTATTTTCGGAATTTAAGGGCGGACGCTACCATTGCTTTCTTCGAAGTGCAAAAACAAAAGCAATTGTACGAGGTAAAGAGAAGCTCTTATCAAGATTTGTTGGAACTGGCTAAGTCGGATAGTATCCGTTTTGCCACGGGAAAGATTATGGAGGTGGAAGCTATACAAAGCAAACTGGAAGCCGGAATTATGCATAATGAAGTCATTCAGGCGGAGACGGATTTGAAAAATGCCTGTTGCTCTTTGTCCCTGATGATGGGAACGCTATCCAAAGATACGCTTTATCTTCCCAAAGGGGAGTTGGGAGATGTGGAGCGTCCGTTTTCACTTGACCATTTGATGACTTATGCGGTGGATAACCGGGCCGATTTGGTAGCCGCGCTCAAAAATACGGAAGTCGCTCGTCGGGCAGTTACGGTGGCTCGTCGGGATAAGCTACCCGATGTGGATGTCTCTTTGTCTGTCAGTCACAATAACCGGGTACGGAATGAAGAAGCTCCTGCACCTAATTTTAATGGCATTACTGCCGGCATTGCTTTCCCATTGAAGTTTTCGGCATTGAATAAAGGAACTGTGCAGGCTGCCAAGTTTCGTGCCCAACAGGCTGAAGCGCAGTACAATCAGGCCCGGTTACAGGTACAGACGGAAGTGGTGCGGGCTTACCAGCAGTTTCAGTCTTTATCTGTCCAGGTTAAGCATTACCGGAACGGGATGCTTAGTCAGGCCAAGGAAGTACTCAAAGGAAAAGTGTATAGCTACAATCGTGGGGAAGTGCCTTTGCTGGAAATTTTGAATGCACAGCGGACTTATGATGAGGTACAGGCACAATATATCGAGACGTTATATAATTATAATGTGGCTCTGGCCGAATTGGAGCGTACCGCCGGGATTTGGGATATTCAATAAGTTTAGAGAAGAGGGGGTGTCAAAAGTCCGATTTTCAAGTTTTCATTTCTATTGCAACGTTTGGAGCAAGGGTAAAGTATTGAAAATTAGACTTTTGACTTTACCTTTGCATTATCAGATATTGATCATTGCAATGTTCATATCTGATGCAGCTTAAAAATGAAAAGAAGCATTTTGTTTTAATCAATAAACCTGCCAAAGCAGGGATTCATTTAATGGTATCGTAAAATGAAAAAAAGTATTTTATTGGCTTTATTGCTGTCTTTTGCAATCGGATTGAGTGCACAGACGGCAAAGGAAGAGATTTTTGCAGATGTTCATCGTGCAGCAGGTACGTTTTATGCCTATCCTGGTCCTGGGAATGCGCGACTGACTCCGGCTCCGGAGGGATATAAACCTTTTTATATCAGTACCTATCAAAGGCATGGTTCCCGTTTCCTGACGAACGGAAAAGATTATGAGGAACCTTTGTTTATACTGAAGAAGGCTGATAAGGCCGGTAAGCTCACTCCGCTGGGAAAAACAGTGATGGCAGGTTTGGATAGTTTGGTGAAAATGTCGCAGGGGAGGATAGGAGAGTTGACTCCGTTGGGAGCTATCCAACATGCTGGCATAGCTAAGCGCATGTTTATGAACTTTCCTGAAGTATTTGAAGGTGATGCTAAAATAGATGCCCGTTCAACAATTGTTATTCGATGCATACTTTCCATGATGAATGAGTGTATGCAACTTAAGTCCATGAATCCCGAGATTAAAGTGAAAAGTGATGCCAGCATGCACGATATGGATTACATGAACTATAGCGATAAAGCAATCACGAAATTGCGTAAATTGCCGGAGGTTAAGTCTGCTCTAAAATCTTTTGAAAGTAAGCATACGCATCCCGAACGATTGATGAATGCACTCTTTACAGATGATAATTATGTGAAGCAAAACATTAAGCCTGACCAACTGATGAGGGCTCTCTTCAAAGTTGCGTCCAATATGCAAAGTCATACCTGTCAGGTAGGCATTGATTTACCTTCTATCTTTACCAAGCAAGAGTGTTATGATCTATGGCGTATACGTAATTGGGGATGGTATGTTAGTTACGGCCCTTCTCCTCTGACGAAAGGTGTAATGCCGTATATTGAATCTCGCTTATTGGAAAATTTTCTAAATACAGCTGATACCTGTGTGGTAAGCAGCGGGCATGGTGCCACAATGCGATTCGGGCATGACACCTGCATTCTGCCTTTGGCGGTATTGATGGAGCTTGGCAATTGTGCGAAAGTCGTTAATGATCCTGAGGCTTTGGCGGATGAATGGCGTAATTATAAGATTTTTATGATGGCGAGCAACATCCAATGGGTCTTTTATCGTCAACCCGGAAGTGCGGACATTCTTGTTAAGGCCTTATTAAATGAGCATGAGGTGAGCTTACCGGTAAAAACCGATCTTGCTCCGTATTATCATTGGAAAGATGTGGAGGCCTATTACCGGAATAAGCTGATGATGTTTAAGAAGTAGCTTTATGGTTGTTATAAGTGACATCTTGTATGTATTTATAACTTGTAGTGTAGCCAATAACTAATTGAAAACTCGCTTGCAGTATCAGTGTTGCATGTGAGTTTTCTTATGAAAAAGCGGGAATATACCTTGCTATTTTTTAGTATTGCCTTGTTTGGCCAATATAACTTCCGTGTCCTGACAAGTAATGAGGCATCCTTTGGGCAAACCTTCCAGCCAGGGACGTATCTTTGCAATAAAATTATTGATTTTACATTCCTCATCAACAATTTCAATAACAATGGGTATTTTTTCTGTTATTTCCCAAAACTTACTGAAATGTAGTTCGCTACTGGCTCCATAACCCATTATTCCCTTATAAACCGTGGCACCGGCCAGTCCGCTTCTCTTAGCTTCGAATGTAAGCGCTTCATATACGGATGCATGTTTTATCATGTCCGTACTGCTGATATAAATCTTGAGTGTCTTGACTCTTTGATTTGTTTCCATATTATATTAGTTTTATAAGTGAATAACCAAGGTATAGCATGAACAATCCTCCCAGCAGACTAATCATTAAATAAAGTGAGAGGTAGAACAGGTTGTCTCCTTTAAGTAGTTGGAAGCTTTCATTGATAAAAGTGGAGAAAGTGGTGAATCCGCCACAGAATCCTACAGTAAGTAGCATTCGTGTATTGGCATTCATTAAATTTCCGCGTTCAAACAGACCATAGAAAAAACCAATGAGGAAACATCCCAAAATATTAACGAAGAGGGTTCCCAAAGGAAAAGAGAGGGTAGTCCAGCTTTGAAAAAGACGGGAGGCGAGGTAACGCAATACTCCTCCCATGAAACTACCTGTCCCGATAAATAATAGAGTCTTGAGCATAACAAACACTTTTAGAGTTGTACATTCTAAGTATAGGGATTATCAGCTCTAAAGGAGTGGTAAAGATCAATCCCATAGCTGTGGCGCAAAGATAGGAAAAAATAAGGAATGTGGTTTAGGAGGACTTTGCTTACATGTAAGTTGTCGTGCAGAACTGATGTGAAAGTAGTGATTATGTCTAAATAAGGTTGAGGCTCTGTCGGGAATGAATAGAGCTTCTACCTTATCAAGTAAAGCTTTTATTTTCGGAGTTTTTATTTCCAAAATCGGTACGTAATATCATTCAACTCTTTGTTTGTGACTTTATAAAGACGTTGGTTAGTCCGTCTTGATTTTAGTCCGCCAAGACTTTCGGTATAAGGACCGAGCTTGATGTACTGGAAAGGCTGCGTATTAAAATCTTCCGGCAATTTGGGCTTACCAGAGTACCATCCGACTTTTATAGAATCGACAGATATATCTAACTGATGCAAATATTCTGCCAGATGATATATTTCGCTGGGATTTGCATCCCCTCCCATGAAGCAGATGCAGGTCACTACCTTACCATATTTATTCAATAGCATAGTGAGGACCTCTTCAGTGAGTGGCTGCCCGATATCTTCCCATAATTGTGGACTGTGGCAACCTTTGCATTTGTTGGGACAGTTGGAGAGATTGATGGCGAGTGTCACTTCATCAGGTATTTCCTGAAAAACAATGTCATAGTCGGTATATTTTAAATTTGTCATAGTTCAGGCTTTGTCGTCTGTTTCTCATCCTTCGTGGCATAAAATCTTCGGGTGGCTTCCTGCTGCCGGGCTTGAGAGAAATTGCTGATTCTTTTCATATAACCGATGACACGGGTCAGATAGTCCACATTCTTGCTGTGGCAGGCGGGACACTCTTGCAAGTATCGTTTGTCGATGTGGTTACAGTCGTTGCATACGGTGTTAGGTATATTAAATGTAAAGTAGTTGCAGCCTTCAGTTGCAGCCACCCGAAGTAATTGTCTGTATTGCTCTTTAGAGAGATGTTCTTCCAGATTCATGTGAAGTGCCGAACCGCCGGTGAGGTGTTCGATGTACTTCTGTCCGTGCAGACGGAACTTGTCGATGATGTTAAGCGACTCGTCTTCCACAATGTAGAAGTAGCTGTTGTAACATTCACGGAAAGTTTCATAGCCCGCTTCCTTGTCCCATTTGGCATGTTTCACGCCTACATTTTCTGCCGGAATCATCTCGCAATTAAACAGCACATCTTTGGTACGGTACTTTTTATTGTATCGTTCCACAATGCCCAGTATTTCTTGTACGAAAGCTGTGTATTTGGGATTGTCGTTGATATCGATGCCCATGAATTCGGCAGCTTCCACTAATCCGTTGACCCCTATTGTGAGGTATTGGCGGGACATATTGATGTATCCTGCGTCGAACAGGGGTAACATGCCTTTGGCTTGTAGCTCTTTCAGGTTTTCGTTATAACCTAGTTGTACCTTGTGTACCAAATCCACCACTTCTTCGAGGAAGAACGGGTATAGCATTCCCGCTTTCACTGCATGCTGGATGCAACGGTTCAGGTTAATGGTCAGTACACTTTTTGAACCGGTAGACACACCACCCGCTCCCAGAGTATAGCTGAATCCATTATCCTGAATTTCGTTACGTAATCGGCAACAGCTACTTAGTGAGTCGGCATTGTCACTCATGTAGGTAAAAAACGAATGTCCTTCGGCATACATTTCCGCTGTAAAGTCGCCGTATTCCTTGTCCAGTACGTCGCCGTCTTTACTTAACAAAGCCATTGTTTCAACCGGGAAAGTCAGGATAGCTTTAGTACGTTCTTTATTGAACCATTTCATAAATCGTTTCTGTAGCCAGTTCAGTGAATCCCAGTCCGGTTTGCTGCCATCAGGAAAAACAAAATTCTCAAAGAGACTATTGAAATAATATTTATCGTAGTAAGCTATGTTCCAGAATACCGCTTGAAAGTTGCGTGCTCCTGTAGGCTGGTTGATGGAATAGACAATTTGCTCAAAACAGTCCGTTATCATCTTGTCGATAGTCCGTTGTCTGACAGATAAATCCACAATCTTTTCAGGATGCTTATAGTAGTCGTTTCCATACTCTTTCCCAACGAAATAATTCATGTACATCAAGAATTCGGGAGTGGCACAAGCACCGCTCAACATGCTCGATACAATGAATACCATGTTGATGAATCCTCCGCAGAAAGATTTCAGGTTGGTTGGCGCTCCCGAATTTCCTCCGATGGATGCCGTACCATTGATGAGCCAGGGGTACATGGTGATGCTGGCACAATAGTTAGCCAGACTTGTTTCGTCGTTTTTATAAATAAAGTGATGATTCAACAAATCAATATAACGATCAGACAATTCTTTGCCATACATGTTTTTTAACCGGTCGGTAAGCAGTCGGCGGTTAAGCCGTATGAAATTATTTTTGGGTAATTCCCCTATTAGTGTAGCTATGTTTTTGTTTTCCACATTTGCGTTAGCGTCGTATTTGCTGCCCGTAGCCGGGTTTGACGCATTGCAGTAGTCCATAAGGAAGGCAAGTTTATCTCTTACTTCACGGTCTTCCAAATGCTTTTGTCGGTAGAGCATAAAAGATTTGGCCACACTGTAATATTGCTCCGCCATTAATGCTATTTCCACCTGATTCTGGATATCCTCCACACTTGTTTCGTTGCTGATACTTACTCTGCTAAGGATGTTGGTGATGACTTCCTGTGTTGCAAAACTTCCTACTGATAGAAAGGCTTTGTTAATTGCATTTTTAATTTTGTTTAGTGAGAAAGGTTCTTTTTTTCCGTCCCTTTTAATGATGAATACTTCCGAGCTTAGCATATACATTAATTTTTATGTTTAACAAACGATTTCTTGTTGTTCGGTTATGTCAATCACACAATAAAGCTTGGAATGCAGTAATAAAATGAATCTTATAGGATACGTTCTATTGCTTTTCACCCGAAAGCGTTGAATGATTGTTTTATAATGGCAGGTCTTCTGACTTGTTTTGATTGCAACGCCTTCCCGGTATTCGGTAAAAACCAGTGGCAAAGAATGTTACAACCTCTCTTCTTAATGGAAGTTTTAAACTTACAGCTACGGGGATAGTCCTTGATTTACACAGGGTTCCCTTTTAATTCCCTCCTTGCGGTTAATCAAGTAAGGAAACCATTACGATTGGCAAAGGTAGAAATAAAAACCATAAAACAATGGTTTGTTTGGGAAAATCTCTCATAAAATAGATTTTGGTGGCATGAGTTTATAGCTATCGGAAAAACTGTTATATTAGCACAAAATTGGCTTCGGTCGATGTTTCAATCTTCCGAATTAAAAGGGAATTTGGTGGAAATTCAGAACAGGCCTGCTGCTGTGAAATTCTAATGTATTTTGGTAAATAATTTTGTTATCTGCTTATGATAACCAGAGAGGATGCTGGAGAGGGGGTCAGTAGGAAGGGCTGCCATTCTTTAACGTCTATTTCTCTTCTCAGAAAAGGAAAAGCGTAATGGAAAAATACTTTTCTTTCAGTAGCTGATTATCTTTTGCGTCAGAGCCTGAAAAAAGTTTTATATTCAAGCGCATTACCAGGTTGGAAATATTTGCTTGGTTGCTTACAGCAAGTCGTTTGCTAAAAAGTGATGGTTTGTTAGCCGCAGATGCATAATCTGCTGCCTCTTAACAGACGGTTAGTTGAGGTCCAGCAGACTATCAATTAGGCATCAAGAGACTATTATTTACATCATTAGTAAGGGGAATGAATAATATGTATTATCAGGCATATTTTGCTGATTTATTTTAAGAAAGTTTTTAGTGTTTTTATGTGATATTATTAATGCGTTGTGCACTGTTCCCGGTTAAAGCTTCTCAGACGGTACCGTGGTTCTTATAGTGTGATACTTAGAGGTCAAATATGATGGCGGGTTCTTTTCAATTTAAATGTCTATTTTCGTTATTATTCGTTGTCTGAGGCTGCCGGTCCAAAAGTCGCTGAAACGGGGTAAGGTCTAAACTTTCTTTTTTATATATTTTTTCTTTGAATATAATATATTTATTATATTGTGTTTGGCTCATTGTACTATTCGATGTACGACGTGTTTGCTAATTGGTTTATAATGAGATGATTGATGTGTTTGGCCCGTTGTACAATTCATTGTATGGCTTGTTTCTGTAAAAATAATTAAGTATAGAATGGGATCTGTTTTGCCTGCTTTATTGTATTCCGGAGTTTTTCTCTAATCAGTAGTACTTTTTGTGATATTATTGTTCTTTTAGTTCGATTTTGAACATTATAAACCATACGAAACCGGAGCATTTGCATTTTCTTTGTTTATAGCTTATCTTTGAGCTGTTATTTTATAAACTGCATATTTGAAGGAGAACTGGAAATTTTCGTGTAGTTTTGTATTTCTTGGTTTTATAATATGCTTTTTTGTTTGTGAAGTGTTACTGTGAATATAAAAATAGATCAATATGGAACTCAGCAATGAACTTTTAAAAAAAATACTAGTCTTTCAAAAAGATGAAATAACTTCCCATATCATTTACCGCAAGTTGGCCAACGTTCAGAAGGATCCTGAAAACAGAGATATTCTGCTTCGCATCTCTGATGATGAGAAGCGCCATTACATGTCTTTGCGTAATTATTCCAAGCAGGATGTTGCTCCTAATCGCTTAAAAATTTTCTTTTATATCTGGTTGGTGCGTTTGCTTGGAATTACATTTGCTGTTCGTCAAATGGAATTGGGTGAAAAGGATGCTACCGATGAATATTCCAAATATCCTGATATGGAACATATGGCAGAGATGTCGAAAGATGAAGAGCTGCACGAACAAAAGCTGATTGGATTGATCAATGAGGAACGATTGGAATATATGGGCTCTGTGGTGCTTGGGCTGAATGATGCTTTGGTGGAATTTACCGGTGCATTAGCCGGATTTACACTTGCCTTGAATGATTCCAAACTGATAGCTCTTACCGGAAGCATAACTGGCATTGCAGCTGCACTTTCCATGGCTTCCTCCGAGTACTTGTCTACCAAATCGGATAAAGATCCCGGAAAACATCCTGTCAAGGCAGCTGTTTATACAGGCATTGCTTACATCATTACTGTGGTTGCGCTTGTGCTGCCTTTTGTGCTGCTCAGCAATACCATTATGGCTTTGTGTATCATGTTGTTGATAGCATTGTTCATCATTGCTTTCTTTAACTATTATTACTCTGTGGCCCGCAATGAAAATTTCAAGCGGCGTTTTACGGAGATGGCTGTACTTAGCTTCTCCGTAGCCGCACTTAGTTTCCTTATCGGCTACTTATTGAAGGCCGTTACGGGAATAGGGGACTAGCTGCGCAGCAGCTGTCTCTGCTTAAGAAGGAAACGGGCTATCGGGCAATTATTTCTTTAATAATGGAATGAATTGAGCATAGCCTTCTTCTTTCATCTTCTCCAGCGGAATGAAGCGGATGGAAGCACTATTAATGCAGTAACGTAATCCGCCACGTTCTACCGGACCATCGTTGAAGACGTGTCCCAAATGACTGTCTCCTGCTTTACTGCGTACTTCTGTTCGGTGCATGCCGTAAGAAGTATCCATCTTTTCTTTAATCAGGTTCTTAGCGATAGGTTTGGAAAAACTAGGCCACCCGCAACCAGAGTCAAATTTCTCTGTAGAAAGGAATAGAGGTTCACCAGTGGTTATATCTACATATATACCTGTTCGGTGTTCGTTCCAGTATTCGTTATGGAAGGCAGGTTCAGTTTTTCCTTTTTGAGTGACATCATATTGCATTTCTGTAAGTTTTGAACGCAAAGTCGCATCGTCAGGCTTTGCATAAGTCTTTACTGTAGTTTTTTCTGCATTTGCTTGTTTGGCCAGAGTAAAGAGTGATGGATCAAGATGGCAATATCCCCTTGGATTTTTATCCAAATAATCCTGATGATAATCTTCCGCTTTGTAGAAATTCTCCAATGGCTTTATCTCCACAACTATTGGATGGGCATAGCGTGCTTTTGTGATATCCACAACCGAATGAATCACTGGCAGATCTAATGGATCTGTATAATAAATGCCTGTACGATATTGTGAGCCATTATCATGTCCTTGCTGGTTGATGCTGGTAGGGTCAATCGTTTTGAAATATAACTCCAATAAAAGGTTAAGTGTCACTTCTTGCGGGTCGTATATCACCTTTACTGTTTCGGCAAAATTAGTTGTTCCGGTGCAAACTTGTTTATAGGATGGATTTTTCATATTCCCGTTGGCGAACCCCACTTCTGTATATTTAACTCCACGGACCATTTTGAGAAAGTGCTCTGTGCCCCAGAAGCATCCACCTGCTAAATAGATTTCTTTTTCTTTATTCATTGTCTTGTTTTTTAATACGACTTTTTTCTTTTGCTGATTCGAACTGTTCGTTGATAAAGTAAAACCATGCGAAGGTAATAACATCGTTGCAACGAACATTAATATTAAGCTTGTTTTTAATCTTATATCTTTCATTCTTTATCAAATTTTGAGTTTATATAGCTCTTTATAAATTGTTTGTCTCTATATAACTAACAAATATATAGAGCGAAAAGTAGCTGAAATATCAGAAATAAGCAAATAACATATTATAGGATTCGTTTTGTTCGCATCATGGTACAAAACCTGAACTGATACGGCTTTCAATGTTTATGATATAACTTTTATTATTACTTTAAATATCATGAAATAGGCACAAATATCTATTTTTCCCTTCTGTGAAAATAATTAATAAATATTAAATATTAATAGTTGCTGATATATTGTTGTTGATTATTTGTTTTATATGTTGTATTTTATAATAAAAAAATGTTGTATATTAGATTTTATATATTGTTTTTTTTATTTTTGCAATAATTTGTATTATTAATTTAGCTTAAGATATAGGAGCCCCTTAGTCTTTGATTGGCAAGATAAAAATATATACTATTAATCAGGCAAAATTTTAACTTTATATAGTGCATATGAATAACAATAACGGTATGGGACATAAAAGTTATCGTGTACCTGATGATTCCATGTTTGGTGATTCTATTTATGTACATGAGCAGTTGGACCGATTACAATTTGCTCTTGATGCTTTTTGTGCAGGTGATACTTCCGTCAGACTAAGCAAAGATCGTGATGATAAGTTTGCTGATTTGGCAGATGCTTATAACAACATGGTTGAAATGGTGGGGAGCCTTTCCTCTGAAGTTGCCAGAGTTTCTAAAACAGCTGGGACAGAAGGTAATTTGGCTGTACGGATGCAGTATAATAAACCGGTGAATGGAATATGGACTGATTTGATTGAGAATATGAATACTCTTATACAAACAATTTCCACTCCGATCAATGAGTTGAATCGGGCATTGAGGGAAATGTCAAAGGGTATTGTTAGTGTTCATTTCCATTCTCAAAATGTATCTGGTGTTTGGAAGGAGCTTATAGATAATGTGAATATAATGACAAAAAGCTTGAGTAGTCAGATACAAGAGATGGTTAGCATTTCACGTGCAATAGCTCTTGGGGATTTGTCTCAGAAAGTTGCTCTGTCTACTGATGGCGATATGGAAGTATTGAAAGATACCATAAATAATTTGGTTGATTTTATGAAAGCGTTTTCTGCCCAGGTTACTAAAATGGCTCGGGAGATTGGTACTGAGGGGTTGCTAGGTGCACAAGTTGTGATTCCTAATGCTGCCGGTGTATGGAAAGAGTTGACTTCAGATGTAAACTTAATGGCAAATAGTTTGACTCAACAAGTTCAGGATGTCACTCAAGTGGCTTTTTCAATCAGCAAAGGAGAACTGAATAAAAGGATGGAAGTAGATGCCAAGGGTGAAATGGGTAATATGAAAACAACTATTAACCGAATGGCTGATTATTTGACTCTTATCTCAAATGAAATAACTAATTTATTAAATAATCTATCTAATGAAGGTAAATTGGGCACACAAGTAGTTGTGCCAGAAGCTGCCGGAATCTGGAAAATCTTGCTAAATAATCTGAATTTGCTGGCTGATACTTCGACGCGGCAAGTTCGTGAGATTAATAAAGTATCGTCGGCACTTGCTGAAGGTAACTTTACAAGTAAAATTGAAGGAGAATATAGCGGTGAGGTATTTGGACTGAAGAGCAATATAAATTCAATGGTTGATAGTTTTGCTGACCTTGTAGCAGTTGCCAATGAAATAGCAGCTGGCAATATGGATGTGGAAATGCCTATTCGTTCTAATAACGATATGCTTGGTAAAGCACTTTATACCATGACTAATAATCTGAAACGTATTTCTAAAGAGAATGAAGACGAATCTTGGATTAAAAGCGGGCAAAGTGGATTGAGTGATTGTATGCGTGGAGAGCAGAATATTGTAGAGTTGGCTAAGAATATTATTACTTATCTCACTAAATATGTCCATGGTAATGTTGGTGCATTCTATTTGCTTGAGGATGGTAAAGATGAACCTGTGCTGAAACTTACAGGTTCGTATGCTTATACCCGTCGAAAGAATATAAGCAAAGAATTCAGTATAGGTGAGGGACTTGTTGGTCAGGCTGCCTTGGAGAAAGAGACTATTGTGGTGAATGACGTGATCTTAGATGAAGATTTTCCTATCACAGCTGGGACTTTTGTTAAGCAATCCCGTACCATTGTCGTCCAGCCGTTTATTTTAAATAAGAAGTTGGTGGGAGTATTCGAAATAGGGTCTACGGAACGTTTTACTGATCACGATTTAAATCTGCTCAAGTTGGTCGCAGATAATATAGCTATCTCTATCAACTCGGCGAGAGACCGCCAGAAAATGAAACTTTTACTAGATGAATCACAACGCCAGTCTGATGAATTACTAGAACAACAGCAAAAAATGAAGGAACAAAGCGATGCGTTGAAAAGGACCAATGAGGAACTTGAAGTCAGAACGCTCGATTTGGAGAAGCAAAAAGAGGAAGTTGTTGTTGCACGGGCTGATATTGAACGAAAAGCGAAAGATCTGGAACTGGCCAATAAATATAAATCGGAATTTTTAGCGAATATGTCCCACGAGCTTCGGACACCGCTTAACAGTCTGCTTATTTTGGCTAAAGAGTTAAGTAAGAATGAAAAGAAAAATTTGAATGAAGATCAGGTAAAGGATGTTAATATTATTTATGAAGGTGGGGTTGACTTACTTAATTTAATTAATGATATTCTTGATTTATCGAAAATAGAAGCCGGACGGATGGCTGCTAATTTAGCGGAAATACAGATACGTGATATTGCTATTAATCTTAGCAAACAGTTTGAGCATGTTGCCAGACAAAAAAATATTGGTTTTAAAATAGAAGTAGAAGAGGGCTTGGAGCACTTTATTTCCGATCAACAAAGGCTAGAGCAAATACTGAAAAACCTTCTTTCTAATGCTATTAAATTCACCAATCAGGGAGAAGTGAAATTGAGTATTACCCGATCGGTCACGGTTTTGAATATACATAATAAAAACTATCCCTCAGGCGAAGCTCTACTATTCACGGTTTCTGATACAGGCATTGGCATTGAGAAGAATAAGCAAGCTATGATTTTTGAAGCATTTCAACAGGCAAACGGAGGATTGTCACGCCAATATGGGGGTACTGGCTTGGGACTTACCATATCCCGCCAGTTGGCTACTTTACTTGAAGGAGAAATTGGCTTGAAAAGCCAGATTGGCGAAGGTAGTGAGTTTACCCTATACCTTCCATTGTCTCCTAAAATAGAACAAAATGAAGTCCAAACAGCAGCTGCTGCCATATCTAAAATATCTCATGAAAGGTCTGTCACTGCAGAAATTTCTCATACAGGAGTTTCAACATCTAATAATATTGTCCAGTCAGAGCACTCTCCTGTTGCCAAGCAGACTCTAAAGAGAGTAAATATGGGTCAACATACGCTTATAGACGATGATAGGCAACATATCGTTTCCGGGGATCATTCTATTTTGATTATTGAAGATGATCATAACTTTGCCGATATTCTTAAAAAAGAAATCCGCAATCATGGCATTAAGGTGATTGTTGCCGATCGTGGTGAAGAAGGTTTGGAATTAGCTTCCCGTTATTTACCGGACGGCATTATTCTTGACCTGCGGTTGCCCGATGTAAACGGTCTCATTGTACTTGATAATCTTAAATTCAAACTGGAGACTCGCCACATTCCGATACATGTCTTTTCTGTTGATGATCAGGAGCCTGAAATTTTAGAGAGGGGTGCCATAGGATTCATTTCCAAACCGGTGACCCAAAAAGATATTGAATCAGCTATCAAGAAAATAGAGAATATTTATAATGCCGGAGTAAAAGACATTTTAATTATTGAGGATAATAAGACCAGTCAACAATCCATTGTCCGTCTGTTAGAAAATAAGGAAATACGTATAACTACATCCGATACAGGGCGGAGGGCTTTGGAGTTGTTAAGCACTCAGCATTTTGATTGTGTTATTCTTGATCTTACTTTACCGGATATGACGGGATTTGACGTACTGAAGGAATTGCAGGAGGTCGGGCGTAAAAACATTCCTATTATTGTCTATACCGGTAAGGAGCTTAGCAAGGAAGAGATTGCCGAACTGAATAAGTATACTCATAGCATTATTATCAAAGGGGTTATATCTCCCGAACGATTACTCGATGAGGTTTCCTTATTCCTGCATAGTTTAAGTACTAATATGTCCGAAGAACAGCAACGTATTGTTGCCAAATTGCATGATCCTGAAGAACTGCTTAAAGGCCGGAAGATCATGATCGTAGATGATGACATGCGTAATATCTATGTTTTATCGAAGAAGCTGTCGGATGTTGGAATGGATGTCTATACCGCTGAAAACGGTTCGGTGGCTTTGCAACTTTTAAAAGAACATGAAGATATTGAAATTGTCATTATGGATATTATGATGCCTGTGATGGACGGGCTTGAGGCTATCAGGCGAATACGAAAACAAAATCAGCTCGAAAAATTACCTATTATTAGTCTTACCGCCAAAGCTATGGCAGAGGATAAAGAACAATGTATGGCTGCCGGAGCCAATGACTATCTGACTAAACCAGTTGATATGGATCAGCTTATAAGTTTGATACGTATCTGGCTATATAAAAATAATTAATGAAATGTCTTCTGAAAAATTAGCTGATATAGAAAGTTCTTTGCTTTTGGAAGCTGTATACAGGCGTTATGGGTATGATTTTCGTTCTTATACATTTCCGGGCATGCAAAAGCGCTTGGAGGCATTTGTGCAAACGGAGCATTTAAATTCAGTTTCGGATATGATTCCACGGCTTTTGCACGATAATCTTTTCTTTAATCGGTTATTATCGAGTTTGTTGGTTACGGTAACTGATTTTTTTAGGGACCCGGATGCCTATAAATCTCTTAAAGAGAATGTGATGCCTGCGTTGCGGACGTATCCCTATATAAATGTTTGGTGTGCCGGATGTGCTACAGGTGAAGAGGCTTATTCTGTAGCTATTATGTTAAAGGAAGCCGGCTTGTTAGGGAGAAGCCAGATTTATGCTACTGATATTAACAACAAATCACTATCTGTGGGTAAAGAGGGAATATATTCTTTAAAACGATTGGGGCAAAATGCAGATAATTATAGATTGGCAGGAGGTGCAGGCGATTTCTCTCAGTATTATACCACCAAATATAATGCTTTTAAAATGGATAAAGAGTTGCGGGAACGGATTCTCTTCTCCAGGCATAATTTGGTGAATGATGGGGCCTTTGCAGAAATGCATCTTGTCTTTTGCCGTAATGTTTGTATTTATTTTAATGAAAAGCTTCAGACCCATGTTGTCCGGCTATTTCACAAAAGTTTGGTCCGTAATGGGTTTCTGTTTATGGGAGAATCAGAGAGAATTGATTATGAAACGTCCATTAATCTTTTTGAATTGATAAAGAGCACGTCTTGCGTTTATAAACGTCAGTGAAAAGCTTTGTAGTATTTGATCTAAATTTAATCTATAAATAACTATTTAATCTATAAATTTTACAGGTATGGATATTGATGAAGTGGAAAGCAAAAGTAAGGAATTGAAGATTTTGTTGGTAGATGATGACAAGAGACAACTGCACGCTTTGGAGAAGCTAATATCCAAGCTGAATCTTGACATTTTGAAAGCTTATTCGGGCCAGGAAGCGTTGGCATTGATGCTTCATAATCAGTTTATGATGGTTGTGCTGGATATGGTGATGCCTGATATGAGTGGTATGGAAGTTGCCCGATTGATGCGAGGTTTTAAAAATACTCAGAATACACCTATAATATTTGCTACGGCTTTCAGCAAGGATGAGGTGCAAATGACGTCTGCTTACCAATTGGGGGCTATTGATTATATAATTAAACCTATCAATGAAGATATTCTCCTTTCTAAGATAAAAGTATTCAGGGATTTTCATCTTTTTGAAAAGCGTAAGCAGGATGAGACGTTGAAATTGTTGTCGGAGTTACAGGATAAAAATAAGATATTGGAAGAAACTCGTATAGCTGCGTTAGACATGCTGGAAGAAGCTAATGAAGCACGAAATCAGGCATTGAAGGCTCAACATGAATTGGAGCGCAGTTTGAATAAGCAAAAGGCAATAGAACGGAAACTGAAGGTTGCCATTAAAAAAGCAGAAAATGCTAATATTTATAAAAATAATTTTCTGGCTAATATGAGCCATGAAATACGGACGCCTATGAATGCTATTGTAGGCTTTGCCGATTTAATGAAAGATTGCGCACTTTCTCCAGAAGAACGAAATATGTATGCTGAGATAATCAATACCAATTCCCTACAGCTCTTGAGACTGATTGGTGATATTATTGATGTTGCTAAGATAGAGGCGGGTGAAATGAAAATAACAATGGATAGATGTTACCTTCATCAATTACTTCGCGAATTAGAAGTACAATTCAATCAACTTCGGCAAGCTAGAGGAAAGGATAATGTCAGCTTAGTTCTGGACATACCTGATGATGTACCGTTTTCTTGTATAAAGACTGATTCTTTCCGTTTGAATCAAGTGCTTATTAATCTATTGAACAATGCTCTCAAGTTCTCTGAAGAAGGTGAAATCCGTTTTGGATATGAGATTCACGATAGTGTCCTGCTCTTTTTTGTTCAAGATCAAGGCATTGGTATTAAGAAGGAAATGTTGAATTTGATATTTGAGCGCTTCCAGCAAGCACTTCCTGACGATTCCGCCAAATATGGAGGAACAGGCTTGGGACTTGCTATTTGCAAAGGTATAGTCAATCTGCTTGGGGGACGCATGTTTGTTGAGTCGGAACCAGGTGAAGGATCTAAATTTAGTTTTACCCTTCCGTTGAAGGTCGTTGATGAAGTATGCGAGGAATATCTTGACGAATTGTCTGCTGCTGATGTGGCTGATATTGAAGGAAAAACTTTATTGATAGCCGATGATAATTTGAGTGTTCAGGAATATTTTATCGAGGCGCTGAAGCCTTATCATTTACAGTTGATTATGGCAAATTCGGGTAGGGAAGTGGTTGATTTGTATAAGAAACATCCAGAGATAGATCTTGTACTGATGGATATAAGGATGCCTTTGATGGACGGATATGGTGCTATAAAGGAAATTTTGCAATATAATCCAGAGGCCATTATCATAGCCCAAACAGGTAATGTCTTGCAGGATGATGAGAAAAAGTGTCTGGAAGCTGGTTGTAAGGGATTTCTATCCAAACCGATTCTGAAAAATGATCTCGTCAAGACGATAAGGAAGCATTGCTGAGAATTGTATTCTCCTGTTTTTTCACTAAAAGAGGAATGAAACTGGCAGAAATATATTGAAATAACTATCTTTGTAATACTATAGATCGGAAATACTTTTTAAATAAAATCTATATATTATGAAAAGATTGGCATTGCTTTTAGCTTGCATCTTATTGAGTTTCAAGGTTTGCATGGCTAAGGCTAAAGTTGATGTAACGGATCTCCGTGTGGAGATGAAAGTGAATCCTTTGGGGATAAACTCTGTCCATCCCCGTTTTTCCTGGAAAATAGAGACTTGTGAGAGGAATGTGGTTCAATTGAGTTATCAGGTTGAAGTGGCGACTTCAAAGGAACAATTGGAAACCGGTAAAGGGCTGTTGTGGAGCTCTGGAATGGTAAAGTCCGATTGTTCTGTTTTAGTTCCTTATGCAGGTGTTCCGTTACAGGTAGGGACTGAGTATTTATGGCGGGTAAAGGTGCAAACAAATAAGGGGGCAAGTAAGTGGAGTGCTATCAATCGGTGGACGATGACGATGGATGCTGCGAGCTTCCGGGCGAAATGGATCGGAATAGATCGTTGTACGAACGCAAAAGAGAATGCGGGGACGAAAGAAGATGCCAGGACGCGTCTTGCCGCAAGGTATTTAAGGAAAGAGTTTACGCTTGATAAGCCCGTGAGAAGAGCGCTTCTTTACATTTGCGGACTTGGTTCATCTGAAGCGTATATCAATGGCAAACGGGTCGGCGACGCTGTCTTGTCTCCAACGGTTTCATTATACACCAAACGGGTTTATTATAATGTGTATGATGTGACGGACTTGCTTTCGGAGAAGAATGCCATAGGGGTGGTGCTTGGTAACGGACGGTATTTTGGGATGCGTAATCCCGGTGCGCAGACGTTTGGTTTTCCACGCTTGTTTACGCAACTTATGATTGATTATGCTGACGGGTCGAAGAATTGCATTGCCAGCGATGGTACGTGGAAGGCTACGGCTAAAGGTCCTATTGTGGCGAATAATGAATATGATGGTGAGGAATATGACGCACGGCTTGAGATGAAGGGCTGGTGTGAGAATGGATATAATGATCATGCTTGGGGAAAGGTGGATGTTATGGCTGCTCCACAGGGAGTGATGGATTCTCAGCCTAATCCGAATATTGTTGTGCACGAATCAATTAAGCCTGTTTCGATAACGAAGCTGTCCGGTGATCAGTATATTCTTGATATGGGACAGAATATGGTGGGTTGGCTGGCTGTGGATCTTAAAGCGAAAAAGGATTCTACAGTGACAATGCGCTTTGCAGAGACGTTAAAGAAGGATGGTCATCTTTATCTGGATAATTTGCGCTCGGCTCTTGTGACGGATAAGTATACGGCGGGCAAGGAGGGTGCTTTCCATTGGGAACCGAGTTTCACTTATCATGGCTTCCGTTATGTCGAGGTTTCGGGACTTGATTACGAACCGGAGTTGGCTGACTTTACGGGAAAAGTGGTTTATGATGCCATGGCAACCAGTGGAAGTTTTGAAACTTCAAATGTTCTGTTGAATCAGATTTATAAAAATTCTTATTGGGGTATACGTGGCAATTATCGTGGAATGCCTACCGATTGTCCGCAGCGCGATGAGCGGATGGGATGGCTTGGCGACAGGGCTACCGGTGCTTACGGGGAGGCTTTTGTTTTTGATAATTCTTTATTGTACGCTAAGTGGTTGCAGGACATTGAAGATTCCATGAGTCCCCAGGGTAGCATCAGTGATGTATCTCCCGATTACTGGATATTGTATAACGATGATGTCACCTGGTCTTCGGCCTTCTTTAATGTAGCGGATATGCTTTATAAACAATATGGTGACGATAGTGCCATCCGTAAGCATTATCCTGCCATGAGGAAATGGATGAAGCATATGGAAGAGGTGTCCTTGAAAGAGGGTATCATGACTAAGGATGAGTATGGTGATTGGTGTATGCCTCCTGAGGCGATAGAGCTTATTCATTCTAAAGATCCGGCACGTAAGACTGATGCTGCAATACTCAGTACGACGGTTTATTATAATCTGCTTCATAAAATGATGAAGTATGCGCATATCACGGGCAATGATGTGGATATTCCCGGTTATGAGGCATTGGCTTCGCAGATGAAAGAGGCTTATAATAATAAGTTTTTCAACAAGGAAACGGGAAGTTACGGCAATAATACGGTGACGGCGAACATCTTGTCGCTGTGTCTCGGACTTGTTCCTGCCGGTTATGAGAATAAGGTGTTTGATCATATTGTGAAGAAAACCGAAGGTGACTTTGGTGGGCATGTCAGTACCGGAGTGCTTGGCATACAATATCTCATGCGTGGACTGACTGATTATGGTAACGTGGATCTGGCCTATAAGCTTGCGACGAATGAGACTTATCCCAGTTGGGGGTATATGGTAAAGAACGGGGCTACCACCATTTGGGAATTATGGAATGGGAATACTGCCGATCCTTCAATGAATTCGGGTAACCATGTGATGCTTTTGGGTGATTTGCTGATCTGGTGTTATGAAGATTTGGCGGGCATCAAATGTGCCCCGGATGTCACCGGATTTAAGAAACTCATCATGGCTCCGGTTTTTCCTGATGGATTGGATGCGGTAAGTGCTTCATATCAGTCTGTCTACGGGGATATCAAGAGTGCGTGGACTAAGAAGGATGGGGCATTTAATTGGAACATAACGCTTCCGGCTAATACTTCGGCTATTGTTCGTCTTCCTAATAACCTTCATGTTGTAGCTAATCGTAAGAATGGGCTGAAAGAGATTACCAAGTCAGGTGAGTACACTGATTTTGAAATAGGCTCGGGAAGCTATACGATAAAAGGTGAATATATTAGTGAGCAAATGAAGTAAAAGATAGGCTGATAAGATAAAGAAGAGGGTGGATTCTATTTGGAGAGGACTTAGAATTCTCTCTCTTTTTGTATAATTAATTCGGCTTGCATAGCTTAATGTGCTAACTGTGTTGTTCTTTTGTGGCAGACTGTAGCTAATCAATGGAGGCATTCTTCTGTATTCCGAAAACGTTTCCGACGATTTATTCTTCGGTCTCTGTACCTTCTTTAGGGTTCTTAATTTTATTGTATATATTTGTAAGGTGAGAAATACATTAACTAGGTGCCATGAGAAAAGTCATTTTGCTCTTATTACTCTGTTTCCTTTCATCTTGTCTATTGCTGTTGAAAGCACAGACCAATACAAAAATGGTACTGGAGAAGTTGGATTCTACCTTGGTCCATCGAAGCCAGTATGAATGCATTAAGCAGCAGCAAATACTACAGTCAAAGCGGTTACTTGCTTCCTCGGCTCATAGCCAGGAGCAGGAATATCAGGTGTTGGGTACGTTGATATCTCAATATCTGCAATATAATACGGACTCGTGTAAGGAATACATTGATCGCAGAATGGCGGTGGCGCGTAAGCTCAATAATCCGGCTTATATCACTGAAGTAAAGCTGAACCTGGCAGAGTGGTACAAGAATACCGGAATGTACGGGGAGGCATATAAGTTGCTGAATGGAATTCGTAATCAATTGCCTCCTTTGCTTAAGCCTTATTATTATATGACTTTTGCTTTCTATTATACAATGCTTGAAGAATATGCTTCTGCAGAGGTATTCAAAAAAGAATATTTGGAACGAAGTATGCTCTACCGCGATTCATTGGTAGCGGTATCTTCGCCTGATGATTTACAAAGCTTGTTGGCACGAGCGGATAATATGCGACTTTCTCATCGGCCTCTGGATGCAATCAAGATAGTTAGACCTGTATTGCAGAAGATGGATGCGGAGGATATTAATAACCGCTGGGTGGGAGCTAATTTGGCGCAGTGCTATTCATTAATGGGGGATACGGAAAAGGCTAAGTATTATTTTGCTCTTTCTGCAATCTCGGATGTCAGGTACTGCGTGAAGGAAAATATGTCATTAAGGGCATTGGCTGTGATTCTATTTCAGGAGGGTGATGTGGAACGGGCTAATAATTATTTGCAATATTGTATGCGGGATGCTGTTGATTGTAAGGCGAGACTTCGGGAGGTGGAGGCGGCTGCGCAGATGCCGACGATTGTGAAAGCTTATCAGGAGATCATCGAGAAGAAGAACGAGACTTTAATGGTGGAGAATTGGGGGTTATTTCTCCTGATCGCTGTCTTGGGAATGACGGCTTATTACATTGTGAAGCAGAATCATCGGTTGAAGATGGCACGGGGGCATGCGCTTGAGATGAACAAATCTTTGGGGAATGCAAACAAGCAGTTGAATAGTGCAATAGCTTCCTTACAGCTTTTGAACAAGGAGCTTTCGGAAAGTAATTGTATTAAAGATGAGTACATTGTGCAATACCTCAATTTGTCTTCTTCGTACATTGAAAAGATGGAAGAGTATCGGCATTCTTTAGTCAAACTGGGCAGTGAAGGGAAGATGGATAATTTATTAAAGGCTTTGCGGTCCACCGTATTTGTGGAGAAGCAGTTAAGAGCGTTTTATTCTAACTTTGACCGTTCGTTTCTAAAGATATTCCCGACTTTCATTGAGGATTTTAACAAGATGCTTCTTCCTGAAGAGCGACTGGATTTGAAGGTGGATGGGCAGATGCCTACTGAAATGAGAATCTTTGCATTGATACGGTTGGGTATAGTGGATAGTAACTGTTTGGCACAGATGTTACGTTGCTCGGTGCAGACGGTTTACAATTACCGGAGCAAAATACGCACGAAGTTGATTGATCGCGAAGAAGATTTTGAGCAGCGGCTTAAATTAATTGGTTCTATCGTATCCTGATTTGGGGGTATTTCAATATATTCCTTTTACTAAAAAGAGTTTATTGTATTTCATAAATTGTTTATAATTAGACTTTTAGTGGCCTAAGTGGTTTACTAATTGTCTACCGCATATATTACTTATCCTGACTTATAGCTAAGTTTGTGGTAGAAGTTTAACCTGTCGTATTATGATGCGATTAATTGACTAATATTATGCGAATAAAAAATCTCTTTTCATGGAAAAGTTGGGCGATGGTGCTGACTTTGTGTTTTACAGGAATACAAGGTGTGACAGCCCAGAAGGGTCCCAAATGGCTTGAAAAAGCAATCTTTTATCAAATTTATCCTTCTTCTTATATGGATAGTGATGGCAATGGTATTGGTGATTTGCCGGGCATTACGTCCAAACTGGATTATATCAAGTCGCTTGGTGTGAATGCACTTTGGTTGAATCCTGTTTTTGAATCGGGATGGTTCGATGGCGGATATGATGTAATCGACTTTTATAAAGTGGATCCGCGCTTCGGTACAAATACAGATTTAGTGACTTTATTGAAAGAGGCTCATAAGCGGGGAATAAAAGTCTGTCTTGATCTCGTGGCGGGACATACCAGTGACAAGTGTTTGTGGTTTAAAGAGTCGGCACAGGCTGATGCTAATTTGCAGTATAGTGATTATTATATCTGGACAAACAATATTCCGAAGAGTGAACAGGAACTGATTGCGAAACGGAAAGCAAGTCCTAATCCACAGTCCAATACGATTGGCCGGTATGTGGAGGCGAATGCTCCGCGTGCAAAGTATTATGAGAAGAATTTCTTTGAATGTCAGCCGGCATTGAACTATGGTTTTGCCAATCCCGATCCTAAGCATCCGTGGGAACAACCGGTCAGTGCACCGGGACCACAGGCGATGCGTCGTGAGCTGAAGAATATCATGACTTTCTGGATGGATAAGGGCGTGGACGGCTTCAGGGTGGATATGGCTTCAAGTTTGGTAAAGAACGATCCGGACAAGAAAGAAACCACAAAACTATGGAATGGGATGCGTGCATGGATGAATGAACAGTTTCCGGAATGTGTGTTGATCTCTGAGTGGAGTAATCCGAAACAGGCTATTCCGGCAGGGTTTCATATTGATTTTATGATTCACTTCGGCATACCGGGCTATCCGTCTCTTTTCTTTGCTAAGGATACGCCTTGGGGAAAGTACGAGAATTCGTACGATTATTGTTACTTTGATAAGGCGGGAAAGGGTTCACTCAAGCAGTTCGTGGAGAACTATGGAGATGCTTTCCGGGCTACTAAGAATTTGGGCTATATCGCTTTGCCTACGGCCAATCATGATTATCAACGCCCCAATGTAGGGGGGAGAAATACTTTCGATCAGTTGAAAGTGGCTATGACGTTCTTCTTTACCATGCCGGGTGTTCCTTTCTTGTACTATGGTGATGAGGTGGGCATGAAGTATCAGATGAATTTGCCGAGCAAAGAGGGCAGTAACGAACGGGCAGGTACGCGTACACCGATGCAGTGGAGCAATGATGCGGATGCAGGCTTTTCTACTTGTGCTCCGGATAAGTTATATCTGCCGGTGGATACGGAAAACGGTAAACTCACGGTAGCGGCACAGGAAAATGATCCTTCTTCTTTATTGAATTATGTACGCCGGTTGATCAACTTGCGGCAATCGTCGGAGGCTTTGGGTAATGACGGGGATTGGCAATTGATTAGTGAGGTAAACAAGCCTTATCCGATGGTTTATAAGCGGAGTGCCGGCGGTGAAACATATATTGTAGCCTTGAATCCGTCAGGAAAAGCAGTCGCTGCAAGTTTTCCCACACTTGGTGGTAAAGCGGTGGAATTGGTGATGGGCGATAAGAAACAAGGAAAGTATAGACAAGGTAAGACAACCGATAAAATAGAGTTGAAAGGCGTTTCGGCTCTCATCTTTAAATTAAAATAATCTATTGTTAACTTTATTACGAACTAAAATCTAAAAATGATGACACAGAAAAGTTTCAGGCTACGAATGTTGTTCCTTTTAACAATGTTCTTGCTATCAATGAATGTTCTTGCGCAGCAAATCACTGTGAAAGGGAAAGTGAAGGATAGCTCTGGCGAAAGTATTATTGGTGCTAACGTTTTGGTGAAGGGGACATCCAATGGAGCGATTACCGATATGGATGGTAACTTTATTATTACGAATGTCAGTCCGAATGCTACGCTGGTGGTTTCGTTCATTGGGTATACGACTCGTGATCTGCCTGTGAATGGTAAGGCGATGATAAATGTGGTGCTGAGTGAAGATGCGCAGGCTTTGAATGAGGTGATGGTAGTGGGCTACGCTACTGGTAGCAAGCATACAATCTCCGGTGCGGTGGAGCGTGTGAAGAAAGAGGATTTGAATAAGGGAGTGGTATCCAGTCCGATGGATGCTTTGAAAGGCAAGGTGGCCGGTGTGGTAATCAGCCAGTCGGGTGGAGATCCTATGGGCACGACAAATGTACGGGTGCGCGGGACGTCTTCTTTGTCCGGTGGCAATGAACCGTTGGTTATTATTGACGGTGTATTTGGTGATATGACCATGCTCAATGCCATTGCTCCAAGTGACATTGAATCGGTCACGATTTTGAAGGATGCTTCCGAAACAGCCCAATATGGTTCGCGTGGTGCGGCGGGAGTTGTAGTGGTGACTACTTCAAAAGGTAAGGTTGGCTTTGCGCAAGTGGAGTACAACGGACAAGTCGGTTTTAATTCGGTATTTAAGAATCTTGATATGCTTTCCGCAGCCGATTATCGGTCTACCGCCGATAAAGCGGGACTGACTTATACTGATTTGAAGGGTAACACCAATTGGTTGGATGCTATTGAACGTGGAACGGGGCTGACTCAGAGCCATAACTTATCGTTTACTTCGGGCAATGAAATGTCCAATATGAGGGCTTCGCTGGGGGTTATTCAACGTGATGGTGCCTTGAAGAACTCAGATATGATAAACTATACTGCCAAATTGGATGTCATGCAGTATGCTTTTAAGAAGAAGTTGAAACTTGAAATGGGAATGTTTGGTTCGGAACGTGACGGTAATATCCAATACGATATGCAGAAGATGTTTTATTCTGCAGCAGCTTATAATCCGACGTATCCCACAGTGAAAAACAGTAATGGAGTATGGGATGAGGATTTATTGGCCAATGAAATTTATAATCCGCTGGGACAACTGGAGATCACCAATAAATATGGGGTGACTTCTATCAATACTCACGGCAAGGCAACATGGACTATCCTTTCGGGATTGAATTTAGTTGCATTCGGGTCTTATACAAACTATACGACAGAGAATAAACGGTACATACCGAATGATATCCGTCAGGGGGAATTGAACGGTAACGGTTGGGCATATATTACTAATACCAATCGGAAGGACTTGATGGGAAACCTGCAGTTGAACTATTCAAAAAATTTTGGAAAGCACCATATTGATGCATTGGTATTGATGGAAGGGCAGTCTTATAAGACTTTTACATATTCCATGCAGACAAAAGGGTATGAGAGTAATTACTTTAAGTATAACAATTTGAAAGCTGGTGCTAACGTGGCATGGGGGGATAATACTTCTTATGCTTCCGATTATAAGTTATCGTCTTATATGGCACGTGTAAACTATATGTTTGCCGACCGCTATATTGTGACGGCTAACTTCCGCACGGATGGTTCGTCAAAGTTGGGCAACGGAAATAAATGGGGCGTATTCCCTTCTGCTTCCGTAGCTTGGGTGGTTAGTGAGGAACCGTTTATGAAAGCGATTTCTGCTATTAATAATTTGAAGATAAGGGCTGGATATGGCGTAACGGGTAACCAGGATGCTATTGATCCGTATAATTCGCTGTCGTTAATGGAACCCAACGGTACGACACTGGTGAATGGATCTGCTACGACTACATTTGCAGTGACTTCCAATGATAATCCTGATTTACGCTGGGAAAAGAAGTATACGTTTGATATCGGATTGGATTTATCCATGTTTGGTAATCGTTTCAATCTGACAATGGATTATTATGCTTCGAAGACCAAAGACTTGCTCTATAATTACACTGTTCCGGTACCTCCGTTTACCTATACTTCATTATTGGCCAACATCGGTGAGATGACCAATAATGGTTTTGAAATATCCATGAATGGTGATGTAGTGAAGACAAGGGACTTTTCGTTCAACGCCGGCGTTAATGTTTCTTTCCAAAAGAACAAGCTGGTTTCTCTGCATGGCACTTACAAGGGACAGGAACTGACAACAAGCGAACACATTGCGGTTGCTAATATTAATGCTGCCGGACTGACACAGAATACAGGTGTTACTTACTTGATGGAAGGACAGCCGGTAGGTGTGTTCTATCTGCCTCATTGCACCGGGATAAATGAGAATGGACAATATATTATTGAGGACTTCGATGGAAACGGTGTGGATACAGGTGATAATGGAGACCGAAAGGTATGTGGACAGGCCATTCCTAAGGCTTATATGAGTTGTGACTTTACACTGAAATATAAGAATTGGGACTTAACCACACAATTCAACGGAGCTTTTGGACATAAAATCTATGATGGTACTTCGATGACGTATAGCAACATGAATAACTTCCCGACTTACAATGTATTGGCAAGTGCTCCTGCGCTTAACAACGGAAAGGGGATTCATGATATACAGATTTCTGATTATTGGTTGAAGAAAGGGGATTATGTGAACTTTGAATATGCTTCTTTGGGATATACTTTTAATGAGAAACAACTGAAGAGGACTAGTTTCCTGAAGAATTTACATCTGGCATTCTCGGTGAATAATATTTGTACCATAACCGGATACAAAGGATTGACTCCTATGATTAATTCGGCTAATCTGTCACGCCAAGCTGAAGGAACAGGAACTAATGGTACACTAGGTGTGGATGATAAACGGATTTATCCGTTGGTACGTACTTTCTCTTTCTCAGCATCGGTTAAGTTTTAATGATTTAATAAATTTAAAAGATACGTTTTATGAAAAAAATATTAATTGGCTTTACGCTAGCGGCTACGTGCCTGCTGACGGCATGCTCTCTGGAAGAGAATCCTGAAAGTAAATTTAGCGAAGGAGAGGCTTACAAAAGTTCAACTCTGATCTATGTAAATACGGTGGCTAGTATTTACTCGTCCATAGGTAATGGACTTTATGGGGGAACTGATTGTGTACATACGTTGCAGGAGTTCACTTCGGATGCAACCATGCTTCCTGGACGCCAAGGCGACTGGGTAGATGGTGGTAAATGGCAGAATCTGTTTTTGCATAACTTCGCATCATCTACCGATACGTATTCCTCGGTTTGGAATCATTTGTATCAAATTATCGGATTGTGCAATTCTTCCATTGACAAGCTGGAAGAGCTCAAATCGGTCAATACAGATGCCGAGGGTTATATTTATGAACTTCGTGCTTTACGGGCTATTTATTATTATTATGCGATGGACTTGTTCGCGCAGGTTCCTCTTGTGACTTCTTCATCAACATCTATTTCGGATGTTTCGCAATCGAATCGCTCGGATGTATTTAAGTTCGTGACGGAAGAGCTGGAGGCTTGTCTGCCGAATTTGTCCGAAGAGAAATCGCAGAATAGCGGATTGTATTACGGACGCGTGACCAAGGCAGTGGCCTATATGTGCATGGCCAAGTGTGCATTGAATTCACCGGTATATACTATTGACGATACTTCTCTTACCAGTTACCAAGCATTTGTGGGTGATGATTTATCGGGCGACTGTCTGGCTAGTGAAACTCAGGGTGCTCAGGTTTCAGCGGCTGGAAAAACAATTTCCATTACAGTGGATGGTACGGCACGTGATGCATGGAGCACGGTTGTGTATTGTGTGAATCAGATTAAAAAGTTAGGTTATGAACTCCAAGGTAATTATGCAGATAACTTTATTGTGGCTAATCAAAACTCGGTGGAGAATATTTTTACCCGTCCGGACGATGACGTAGTATACAAAATTGAGGATTATAATTTGATGCGTTCCATACACTATAATCATGCTGGTGCAATGGGGTATTCTTCGTGGAACGGGGCCTGCTCGAGTGTTCGCCAGATGCAAATTCTGCATTATGGAGAAGCTAATCAGGATCCTCGTCTTGCAATCAATTTCTATACCGGGACAGATTATACAGAGGATACCAATGGGGTGTTGGTAAATGATGGGGCAACCTCACAGAATCTTTCATACGAGCCTTTGAAGGTCGCAGTGGATTTCCCTGCCGGAGCAGATGCACATGATGTGAAATGTGCCGGTGCCCGCTTCAAAAAGTATGAGTACGACGCTTCCAGTACAATTCAGAAAGATATTAATAATGATTTGGTCATTTGGAGGTATGGAGATGCACTATTGATGAAGGCCGAAGCTGAATATCGCTTGGGAGAGAAGGGGGATGCGCTAACCGATGTCAATACGATTCGTGGACGTGTAAACGCTTCTTTGTTGCCTAGCCTGACATTGAATGATCTTTTGAACGAACGTATGGCTGAGCTATCATGGGAAGGGGTTCGTCGTCAGGATCAAGTACGGTTCTGCACGTTTACACAGCCTACCGTAGATCGCTATGTCGGGGTTTGGCATAATGCTTCCGCAGGAGATTATAACGTAGATACACAAGGGTATACGAATGTTTACCCCATTCCTTATTCGGTGTTGAATTTAAATAAGAATTTAAAACAGAATCCAGGTTATTAATAGTATCGTTTTCAATGGGTAGAAGGGTTGGTGCCCTGTTGGCTTTTTTTGAGTCGGCGGGGTGCCAATTTACTACCATATATAGTAGTGCTAATGAAGATTATAAAGTTTATAGTGTTGGCTTTTATAGCCGGTTATCAAACGATTCCCTGTTGTGCTCAAGGTCAGTCTTTACTGCGTACAAGTGCCTATTCGTGGTATGGGGATAGTGTCATAGAAAATGGATTTAAAGCTTTTCCACTTTCGTCGGATGAGTTGGTGTCTAACTATGCTTTTAAGGAACATCGGTGGAAGCGGCGGAATGACTTGTCTGCATACCCTCAGTTGAATTGCAGGTCTTCAGTTGAAAAGGCTGTTTATAACATGGCCCTTGATGAGATGGTAAATGCGATTGAACCGGATAGCACTTTTCGTACCGGTAAGCTATGGAGCGGGGTATGGACTCGTGATGTGAGTTATAGTGTGATTCTAAGTATGGCATACATGCAACCGGAGGTAGCAATGAAAAGTTTGTTGCGTAAGGTAAATAAGAATAATTGTATTATCCAAGATACGGGTACGGGTGGGGCATGGCCTTGTTCTACCGATCGATTGATTTGGGCGGTTGCGGCTTGGGAAATTTATAAGGTGACGGGAAACAAGGAGTGGCTGAACCGCATCTATCCTATAATCAGGAATTCTGTGGAAGATGATTTCCGTGTGGTGTATGATTCTAAAACCGGATTATTCAGAGGGGAGTCTTCTTTTATTGATTGGCGCGAACAGAGTTATCCTAAATGGATGCAACCTGCGGATATCTATCAGTCGGAATGCCTGGGGACGAATGCCGTGCATGCTCAAGCGCTTACTGTGTTGAGTAATATGGCTCGTTTGACGGGAGATAAGGCTTATGCTATTCATTGTGATGTTGAAGCGAAAGCGTTGAGAAAAGCAATGAACAGAGAGCTGTGGCTAAAAGATAAGGGCTTTTATGCACAGTACTTATATGGGCGTAATTATGGCTTGCTTTCACCGCGTAGCGAGACACTGGGAGAGGCTTTGTGTATTCTGTTTGATGTAGCTGATACCGAAAGGCAAAAAACGCTGGCACGGGAGAATCCCATTCAGGCGTATGGTGCTCCTGTCTTTTTCCCTTATATTGAAGGTCAGCCTCCTTATCACAATGATGCCGTGTGGCCTTTTGTTGCTTCTTATTGGGGTTTGGCTTCTGCAAAAGCGGGAAACGAGAATGGGGTGTTGAATGCCATAGGTAGTGTATATCGGGCTGCATGTATGTTTACCACCGATAAGGAGAACTTTGTAGTGGAAACGGGTAGTCCGTATAAAACGCAGATCAATTCGGATAATATGCTTTGGAGTTTGTCCGGCAGCATCAGTCTGGTTCACCGACTATTGTTCGGCATCTCCTATGAGGAAGATCGTCTTGTCTTTAAACCGTTTGTTCCCAAGGTTTTGTCCGATACGCGGGAGCTGACTGGCCTGAAGTACCGGAAGAGTCTCTTGGATATTGAATTGATCGGATATGGTAACAGAATAGCTTCATTCTCTTTGGATGGTCGTTCACATGGTGCTTTTGTGCCGGATACATTGACTGGTAAGCATCGGATTAAGATTGTACTCACCGATAATGATCTTCATAAGCAGTCGGTTCATTTAGTGGAATCTGTTTATAGTCCTATGACGCCAACAGTGGCTATGAGGGGCCAACAGTTGAGTTGGACTCCGGTTGATAGAGCGGTATCTTATAAAATATATAAGGATGGAAAATCTGTTGCAACGGTTTCTGACAGATGTCATTACGATTTGACCGTGCCTGGAGAATATCAGGTGATTGCAGTAGATGCCCAAGATTTTGCTTCTTTTGCCAGTGAGCCATTACTCTCGGGCGTTGCAAAGCAGGAGTATCCTTTTGTGGTATCAATTGCTCGTGACCGGAATAGAAAGGTCGATTGTACGGTTAATGCTCCTGTTGCCGGTTGGTATGCCGTTGACTTTCTTTATGCCAATGGTAACGGTTCGTTGACTCAAGATAATAAGTGTTGCATTCGTTCATTATTTGTAGACAATAGTTTTGCGGGTGGGGTTATCTTTCCGCAAAGAGGAATGAACAGTTGGAATGACTGGGGGTGGAGCAATAAGGTTTCTGTCCAATTAAAGCGAGGCAATAATCTGTTCTCATTACGCTTTGAGAAAGAAGATGAAAATATGAATATAGAGGTAAACGGAGCCGAACTTAAGCAACTACGTGTGATTAAGATTAACTGGTAAGGGACGAGTGAAGTAGCTGACTTTTAACTCCTCTTTCTATTCACCCCTCCATTGTTGAAATCAAAGTTATAAGGTGATTTATATGCACGTAAATCTTTAACTATATTTGGCTACTCTAAAACTAGTTATTAGGATAAAGAAATGATCTTAGTTTTAATCTTTTTCAACTAAATTGCAAAACAATCGCTAGTTGTTTCTTGGTAATATAATAAGCCCCTGTAATCATAAAGACTGTAGGGGCTTTTATAAAAAAGTAGGATTAGGTTTACTTGCTTAATGCAGTAGCTACGTCTACGGCGCAAGCTACGGTGCAACCTACCATTGGGTTGTTACCAATTCCAAGGAATCCCATCATTTCTACGTGAGCGGGAACTGAAGAAGAACCGGCAAATTGTGCATCACTGTGCATACGGCCCATTGTGTCGGTCATACCATAGGAAGCAGGACCTGCGGCCATGTTATCCGGGTGAAGCGTACGACCTGTACCACCACCTGATGCTACAGAGAAGTAGGGTTTACCTGCTGCAATGCGTTCTTTTTTATATGTTCCGGCTACCGGATGTTGGAAACGGGTAGGGTTGGTAGAGTTACCTGTGATAGATACGTCTACACCTTCTTTCCACATGATGGCAACACCTTCGCGTACGTCATCGGCACCATAGCATTTTACTTTGGCACGTGCACCGTCGCTGTAAGCAATCTCTTTAACTACTTTTAGTTCGCTGGTATAGTAATCAAATTGAGTTTGTACATAAGTAAAGCCGTTGATACGTGAAATGATCATAGCTGCGTCTTTACCCAGACCATTCAGGATGCAACGCAAAGGTTCTTTACGTACTTTGTCTGCTTTAGCTGCAATTTTGATTGCACCTTCGGCTGCGGCAAATGATTCGTGACCTGCAAGGAAGCAGAAACATTTGGTCTCTTCGCGAAGCAACATTGCTGCGAGATTTCCGTGTCCCGTACCTACTTTACGGTCGTCGGCTACAGAACCGGGAATGCAGAATGATTGCAAACCGATACCGATAGCTTCAGCTGCATCTGATGCATTTTTGCAGCCTTTCTTCAATGCAATTGCTGCACCTACTACATAAGCCCATTTTGCATTCTCAAAGCAAATCGGTTGAGTTTCTTCACACGTTTTATAAGGATCAACACCGAACGAATCGCAAATAGCGTTAGCTTCTTCGATGTCTTTAATGCCGTTAGCGTTTAAAGCAGCGAGAATCTGCTTCATGCGACGGTCTTGACTTTCAAATTTTACTTCTCTAATCATAATTTCTTTCCTCCTTAGTCTTTACGTGGGTCAATGTATTTAACGGCACCTGCTTCTTTGCTGAAACGACCGTAAGTTCCGGTTACTTTCTTCAAGGCTTCGTTAGCGTCAGTACCTTTCTTGATCTCATCCATGAATTTACCCATATTGACAAATTCATATCCACATACTTGGTCATCTTTATCCAATGCCATAGTTTTGATATAGCCTTCGGTCATTTCCAGATAACGGGTTCCCTTAGCCAATGTACCATAAAGAGTACCTACCTGGCTACGCAGACCTTTACCTAAATCTTCCAAACCGGCACCGATCATCAAACCGCCTTCAGAGAAAGCAGACTGACTACGACCATAAACAATTTGGAGGAAGAGTTCGCGCATAGCAGTGTTGATAGCGTCGCAAACGAGATCGGTGTTCAAAGCCTCAAGAATGGTCTTTCCCGGAAGAATTTCAGAAGCCATTGCAGCAGAGTGAGTCATACCGGAGCAGCCCAGAGTTTCAACTAGAGCTTCCTGAATGATACCTTCTTTTACATTAAGGGTTAATTTACACGCACCTTGCTGAGGAGCGCACCAGCCTATACCGTGCGTCAAACCAGAGATGTCTACAATTTCTTTTGCTTTTACCCATTTACCTTCTTCGGGAATAGGAGCCGGTCCGTGGTTAGGACCTTTCTTCACAACACACATGTGTTCCACTTCGTGTGAATAAGTCATAATTAGCTCTTTTTTTTAAGTGATATATAATAAAAAACGTAGTTCTGTTTTCAAAATCGACTGCAAAGGTACTTCTTTTCTTTGTTCCTGCAAATTGAGCGTTCTGACTTTTTAATGGAAGAGGTGTAATAAAATGCAGTGTTTCTGCATATTGTAATGTCTACTTTGCATTTTTTGAGTACAAGGTCTCATTTATTTGAGTACAAACTTTAACTTATCAAATTTTCTAAAAGGTTATTTGATCCGTCAGATGCACTTTCTGTCGATTACTGAAGGACTAATTGAACTTTATTTATAATTTTACGCCCTAAAATAATAATTATGGTGAAAATAGAAGATGCTCTTTTACGTCAGGCTGCAAGTGAGGGTATGGACGCTTTTATCGGACTAATTACTGATCGGTATAAGGAAGTAATAGGTGGAGAACTGACGACACAAACCATGCCGTTGTTGACTAGTGAGCAGCATTCATTACTTGCTTATCAAATATTTCGTGACGAAATAATGGAAGGTGGCTTTTGTCAGTTGATACAGAATGGTTACGGAGGCTATATTTTCGCCAATCCATTTGCTAAAGTGATGCGGCTGTGGGGAGTAGGGGAATTAAGTAAATTGATTTATAAAGCTCGTGAAATTTACGATGCAAATAAAAAAGATTTGGAACGTGAACGTACAGAAGACGAATTTATGGCAATGTATGAACAATACGAAGCTTTTGATGATTTGGAAGATACCTTTCTTGAAAAAGAAGAAGAATTTACTGCATTGGTTGCCGATTATGTGGATGAGCATTTAAATGTATTTATTGAGGTTTCATAAATTGTGCTTTCTTGTTTAACTGGCATTTTACTATGTAACCTATGATAAATCAACAGGGAAACCTATGAGAACTTATACTTTTAAAATGAATTAATGTTAATGATGGCATGCGAATGCAGTATTTCGTTTAATTTTTCATTCTTATATTAAAAACAATAAAAAGAGTATCAAGTAGTATGTAACTCGATACTTTTATTTAAATTTGCAAACATAATACTAAATTGAAAATGAAAACGAAAAGGATTAAGTTTTTAGCAGTTGCTGTCACCCTATTAATTGGCATTTCTTTTACTTCATGCTTGAACTCGGATAATGATGGTCAAAGCACATATAATATGTATGGTAGGGTTTCGTCCTATATGGGGATCTATTATACACTAACTGATATTAATGGTAATACATATACTCCTAGTTTTTCAGCAGCGGAGACTGCGAATGAAAAGGCAATAAAGGATATATTGGATAAATCTAAAATGGTACAAGTTTCTTATCAATTAGTTGAAAATTCCAATCAGACAAAAGCTACCCAAGCTTATAATATAAGGATTACTGGCATAAGTTCTATGGATGGTGTAAGTCCTCAAATTATAGAACAGGATGGTGATCCGAATGATTCGATTGCTACAGCTTCTATTAAATCTATTGATTTCACTCTAAATAACTCAAATTATGCTCCCTTTATGTTTGATAAAGATATTGTAATATTACCTATATCTTTTTACTTAACAGGCACTAGTGAAATGTTTTCCCAACACTCTTTTACTCTAGTTGGAAAGATTCAAAATACAGATTCTAATTTAACGTTTGAACTTCGTCATCGAAATGGAAAGGATATCTCTGGAAATACAGACGCAGCTCTTCTAATAGCTTATGACCTTTCTTCTTCTTTGTCAAGATTCCGAATGGTAACCGGACATCAGCCTAGTAAGATTATAATTAAAACAAAGGAAAATGCTTATTCTCAGAAACTTGCTGATGCAACAGATAACTCATTTGAAATAGACTACACTAAAATTGCTCAATAGAATAATTTGGATTATAAAGCATTAATTCATATAGCAATGATACTGATTTCCTCTCCGGCTCGTGCCTGGGAGGAAATTCGTTTGGATGAGGATAAGCGAAGAGTCTTTGTGAACTTTGCTTATCCCATGATTGGGTTTTGTGGGTTGTCTGTCTTTATTGGCTCTTTATTGGCCAAGGGTTGGGCCGGACCGGAAAGTTTTCAATATGCCATGACGCAATGTTGTGCAGTGGCTGTTTCCCTCTTCGGAGGGTATTTTCTGGCAGCTTACCTCATCAATGGACTGTGTGTCAGGATGTTTAAGATGAAGAGTGATATACTTCTTACACAACAGTTTGCCGGCTATGCTTTGGTTGTGGTTTTCATGCTTCAGATTATTATCGGCTTGTTGCCGGATTTTAATATAATTGCTCTGTTATTACAGTTTTATACGATATATGTGGTATGGGAAGGTGCGGATAAATTAATGGAAGTGGAGGAGAAATACCGCCTGCGCTTTACTATTCTCGCATCTATTCTGCTATTGGCATGCCCTATGGTCATTCAGGTGATCTTCAATAAACTGATGGTTGTCCTTAACTAGCAATAGCTTTTAATTGACAAAACTTATGAAACAATCTCCAATTAATATAAAGAATAAACGTGCCTCGTTCGATTATGAATTTATAGACACTTACACTGCAGGCATCGTGCTTACCGGGACGGAAATCAAATCGATCCGTTTGGGAAAGGCGAGTCTGGTAGATACTTTTTGTTACTTCGCCAATGGAGAGCTATGGGTGAAGAACATGCATATCACTGAATATTTTTACGGTTCGTATAATAATCATGTGGCACGTCGCGAGCGTAAGCTGTTACTGAATAAAAAAGAATTGGACAAATTAGAACGTGGTTCCAAAGATCCCGGATTTACCATCGTTCCCGTGAGAATGTTTATCAACGAAAAAGGACTTGCCAAAGTGGTGATAGCGCTTGCCAAGGGTAAGAAACAGTATGATAAACGCGAGGCTCTTAGAGAAAAAGATGATAAGCGTGATATGGCACGCATGTTTAAGCACTAATCAAACTAAAAGTTTCATCGTTACAATTGCTTTTCTTTTCAACAATCTGCGTACTTTTGCGTTTTTAAGGAATATAGGCATTAGCGAATAGAGTAAATATCTTGGCAGATTTATAATGAAGAAAAATATTCAAGACGTGGTGCGCGAGCGCATCCTCATTTTAGATGGTGCTATGGGCACCATGATACAACGTTATAATTTAACGGAAGGAGACTTCCGTAATGAACGTTTTGAGAAGATAACGGGACAGCTGAAAGGAAATAATGATTTGCTTACGTTGACCCGTCCCGATATTATTCTGGATATCCACCGCAAGTATTTGGAGGCCGGAGCGGATATCATAGAGACAGATACATTTAACGCTACGCGGGTGAGTATGGCTGATTATCACGTACAGGAGTATGTGCGCGAAATGAACCTTACAGCTGCGAAACTGGCTCGTGGCATAGCAGATGAATATACAAAAAAAACTCCTGATAAACCGCGTTTTGTAGCCGGATCAGTTGGTCCTACCAATAAAACATGCTCTATGAGCCCGGATGTGAATAATCCGGCTTTCCGTGCAGTATCTTTTGATCAGCTTGCCGCTGCCTATCAGGAGCAAATGGAGGCCTTGCTCGAGGGTGGGGTGGATGCACTGCTGATAGAAACTATCTTTGATACTTTAAATGCTAAAGCTGCTGTTTTTGCTGCGGAAGAAGCCATGCAGGCAAGCGGGAGGCGTGTGCCGTTGATGATTTCGGTTACTGTATCCGATACGGGTGGACGTACGCTTTCCGGGCAAACGTTGGAGGCTTTTCTGGCTTCCATTCAACATGCCGAACTCTTTTCCATTGGCTTGAATTGTTCATTTGGTGCCAGTCAGTTGAAGCCATTCCTCGAACAACTGGCTGCCCGTGCTCCCTATTATATTAGCGCGTATCCCAATGCCGGACTACCTAATAGTCTGGGACAGTATGACCAAACTCCCGAAGAAATGGAGCATGAGGTGAAGGAATATATTCACGAAGGTCTGGTGAATATCATTGGCGGTTGCTGTGGTACAACGGATGCTTATATTGCGAAGTATCCGGCATTAGTGGCGGGAGCCACTCCACATGTTCCGGTAACGAAACCAGATAGCTTGTGGTTGTCGGGGTTGGAATTGCTGGATGTGACACCGGAAAAGAACTTTATCAATGTGGGCGAACGCTGCAATGTAGCAGGATCACGTAAATTCCTACGGCTGATTAATGAAAAGAAATACGAAGAAGCGTTGAGCATCGCCCGCCATCAGGTGGAGAACGGTGCGCAGGTGATCGACATCAATATGGACGATGGATTATTGGATGGCGTCACAGAGATGACGACTTTCCTTAATTTGATTGCTTCCGAACCAGAAATAGCACGAATTCCTGTGATGGTTGACTCTTCCAAGTGGGAGGTGATTGTAGCGGGACTGAAGTGTTTGCAGGGAAAGTCCATTGTTAATTCCATCTCGTTGAAGGAAGGCGAAGAAGTCTTTTTGGAACATGCACGTACGGTCAAACGCTACGGGGCGGCTGTGGTGGTGATGGCTTTTGATGAAAAAGGACAGGCAGATACGGCGGAACGCAAAATTGAAGTGTGTTCCCGTGCCTATAAATTGCTGGTGGAGAAAGTTAATTTCAATCCCCATGATATTATTTTCGACCCTAATGTGCTGGCTGTAGCTACCGGTATGGACGAACATAATAACTATGCTGTGGACTTTATACAGGCTACGGGGTGGATCAGAAAGAATCTGCCGGGAGCGCATATTAGTGGAGGAGTGAGCAATTTGTCTTTCTCTTTCCGCGGAAATGATTATATCCGTGAGGCAATGCATGCCGTTTTCCTGTATTATGCTATCCGTGAGGGGATGGATATGGGCATTGTGAACCCTGCATCTTCGGTGCTTTATACGGATATTCCAACCGATGTATTGGAACGTATAGAGGATGTTGTACTAAACCGACGTCCTGATGCATCGGAACGGCTTATAGAACTGGCCGAGCGTTTGAAAGCGGAAGGTGAACAGTTGAAAGAAAACGGAGGCGTGCAATCGTCTGTGCTTGCCTGGCGTGAAGGTACAAGCGTAGAAGATCGTTTGAAGTATGCTTTGACCAAAGGCATCGGCGATTATATGGAAGAAGACTTGAATGAGGCGTTGAAGCTTTATCCCAAAGCGGTGGCTGTGATAGAAGGTCCGCTGATGGCTGGCATGAACTACGTGGGCGATTTGTTCGGTGCCGGAAAAATGTTCTTGCCGCAGGTGGTGAAAACCGCCCGTACCATGAAGAAGGCGGTAGCCATATTGCAACCGTTCATCGAATCGGAGAAAGAGGAAGGCATTACTTCTGCGGGTAAAGTGCTGCTTGCCACGGTCAAGGGCGATGTACACGATATTGGAAAGAACATTGTTGCGGTGGTGATGGCATGCAATGGCTATGAGATTATAGACCTTGGCGTGATGGTTCCGGCAGAGAAGATTATTCAACGCGCCTTTGAGGAGAAGGTGGATATTGTAGGTTTGAGTGGGTTGATTACCCCTTCACTTGAGGAAATGGTACATGTGGCTTCCGAGTTGGAGAAAGCGGGAGCCGACTTTCCGTTGATGATTGGCGGAGCTACAACTTCGCGCTTGCATACCGCCTTGAAGATAGCTCCGGTGTATCATGCTCCGGTGGTATATATGAAAGATGCTTCGCAGAATGCAATGGTTGCCGCACGGCTGATGAATCCGAAAGCTCGTAAGGAATTGGAGGAGGAGTTGAAGGTAGACTACCAACAGCTACGCGAAAAGCATGCAGCAAAAGAGGTGAAAACCGTTCCGTTGGAGGAAGCTCAAAAGAATAGACTAAACCTTTTTGAATAAAGGAAAGTCTATTTATGCCTGTTTGGTATGGCTCTATTTTTTAATTTTCTTTTTATAGTAATCGTATCTCTCTATAATTTCACGGACAAAGTTGTAAGTCTCTATTCCACGAAAGTATCCGTTTTTACAAACAGGATCGGTGAAATATTCCTCATGGCTTTTTAATAGAATGAACTTTTCCACATTGTTATTCCAGATGTACTCGTTTTTCCCGTACTTTCGGGCTAAGGCTTGTGCATCCTGAATATGCCCGATGCCGGAGTTATAAGCTGCAAGTACAAATTTTAGCCGTTCTGTTTCCGGTACTTTCGTGAAGCTTTTATCTGTGATAGCAATGTATTTTATCGCAGCTTTTATACTTTCTTCCGGGGATTGCTCTCTCCCTGAAGGAATTCCCATGGCATGGGCGGTGCTTGGCATTAATTGCATCAATCCTTTGGCTCCGGCCCATGATACCGCGGTTGTATCGAAATTGGATTCGGTATAAGCTAATGATGCCAATAAGCGCCAATCCCAGTGAATTTTTTTGGCATATTTCTTAAATAACTTATCGAAATGAGAAATCTTGCCTTCACGAAGCGAAAGAACAGGAGAATGGGGGATGGCCTTGCTGATCTCAAAGTAGCGTTTCATACTCGAAGTATAGGCCGGTGAAGTCATATTTTCCTTATGCCATAAGGTTGCAACTCTAGCCAGTTCGGGACAATCGGAACGTACAGCCCATGATGCACGCTGATCAAAACTGACGGACAGCTTGATGTCCAGATTGGGATAATAAGTTGTGTTGAGCTTCGCCACATCGTTATCTGCAACGGCATAGCTAATTTTTCCTTGTGCCACCTGTGTAATCAGGTCTTCCACCGAAGTACTGTCATTATCTACCTGATGAATGTGAATACCACCACCAAGTTCCTTGTTGAGATTAACCATTCTGGTATAGTATTTGCCCGGCTTTACATATACATCTTTGCCTACCAGTTCGGTAACGTCTTTTAATGGCTTTATCTTTCTTCCGCCACGCCGCTGTACAATAACCTGATGAGTAATGACCTCTTCGCCGCAATAAGTCAGACTATCTTTCCATTCTCTTGTTATCGGAAGGTTGTAAGCAATAAGGTCTCCTTCACCTGCCTGCAACTTTTCAATAAGTTCGTGTACGCTTTTGCCCACTTCCACCCGTAGCTTTACCCCGAGGCTTTTGGCAAATTGTTCACTCAGTTCGTATTGAAATCCCATGTCCTGCCCCCGGTAGATAAAATAGGAAGTAGAACTGTACAAGGTCAGTATAACCAACTCTCCGCTATCTTTTATTTGCTGTAGGTCATGCGGTCTTTTTTCTTCTGCTGTCTTTCGATGTCCGTAATGACACCCCGGTAGCAGAAAGGAACATAAAGAAGCAATCAGAAAAAAGCGGAAGGTTGCTCTCATAGGCGTTTAAGATTAAGGTTTTGCAGGGAGATGTTTTTTGATGTACATCGTCAGAATGTCAATAGCCACTTGGTTGTTTCCGCCTTCGGGAATGATGAGGTCGGCATACCGTTTAGTCGGTTCAATAAACTGTAAATGCATGGGTTTCAACACCCGTATATAGCGATTCATAACAGCTTCCGCCGTACGCCCGCGTTCCAATACGTCGCGTTGTATCACCCGGATGAGTCGCTCGTCAGGATCGGCATCGACAAAGACTTTCAAATCCATCATATTCCGTAATTCTTTGTCACACAAGGCAAGGATACCTTCAATAATAATGACTTCGCGCGGTTCTATGTGTATGGTTTCAGGTTGACGTGTGCACGTCAGGTAAGAGTAAGTGGGTTGCTCAATGCTCTTTCCGGCACGTAGCATAGCTACATGTTTGGAGAGTAGACTCCACTCAAAGGCATCGGGATGATCGAAATTGATATTTTGACGTTCTTCCACTGGCACGTGGCTGCTATCTTTGTAATATGAATCTTGTGGCAATAATACCACTTCACCTGCCGGTAAGCTCTCAACAATTTTACGTACGACGGTGGTCTTTCCTGATCCGGTTCCGCCTGCAATTCCTATTATTAACATCCGTTTAAATGTTTTTTACGAACAAAACGAGTACTTTTGTGTCTAATTACAATATCGCCGTTTTTCGGCTTGACAAATATAGACATAAATCATTTAAATAGCAAAGTTATGGTAAAGCACATCGTATTATTTAAACTCAAGGATGAAGTGCCGGCAGAGGAAAAGCTGGCAGCGATGAATAATTTTAAGAAAGCCATTGAGGCTCTTCCTTCCAAAATAGCTATGATTCGCAAGATTGAAGTGGGGTTGAATATCAATCCGGCTGAAGCGTGGAGTATTGCGTTGTATAGCGAATTCGATACCTTGGACGATGTGAAGGTATATGCTGCTCATCCCGATCATGTAGCTGCAGGAAAATTGCTTGCCAATGTGAAAGAGAGTCGTGCGTGTGTAGATTATGAATTTTAAAGATTAAAACCTAAAATAAAGAATATGAAAAAACTTTTGACCCTTTGTCTGCTGTTAGCAACTACATTAATTCAAGCACAGATACAAGAGCCCGTTAAGTTTAAGTCGGAGCTTAAAAAGCTTTCTGCAAGCGAAGTGGAAGTAGTATTTACCGCTACTATTGATCAGGGATGGCATGTCTATTCTACTGAACTTGGTGATGGTGGCCCCATTTCGGCGACTTTTAATATTGATAAGATTTCCGGTGCCAAACTCGATGGTAAATTAAAACCTCAGGGCAAGGAGATCAATGTGTATGACAAAATGTTCGAGATGAAGGTGCGCTACTTTGAGCATACGGCGCAGTTTGCACAGAAGTTGAAGCTTACTGGCGGAGCTTATCATATAGAAGGTTATCTGGAATTTGGAGCTTGCAATGATGAGAATTGCCTGCCGCCTACTCAGGTTTCATTCAACTATTCCGGTCAGGGTGTTGCTGCATCAGAGGCTACCGGAAATAAGGCGGAGAGTGAAAATAGCAGTGTGGCTAAAGGTGCAAATGCAACATCGGCAACTAGTCCAGGGGATGCTAACGCTTCCCTGTTACCGGAAAATTCTTCGGCAGATGAAAGCGGACAAGCAGATTCGACAAAGGTTATCGGCGGAGCTGACGGTTCCACTACGATAGCCGTTTCGGATGGTGCTGACCTTTGGAAGCCGGTCATCAATGAGTTGCAGTCTTTTGGTGAAATGACTTCACAAAAAGACATGTCCTGGCTTTATATCTTTATTACCGGTCTTTTGGGAGGGTTGCTGGCATTGTTCACTCCTTGTGTATGGCCCATTATCCCTATGACGGTGAGCTTCTTCTTAAAGCGTTCAAAAGATAAGAAGAAAGGAATACGTGATGCCTGGACTTACGGCGCTTCCATTGTCGTTATTTATGTTGCATTGGGGTTGGCTATTACCGCAATCTTCGGAGCAAGTGCACTTAATGCGCTTTCCACTAATGCCATATTCAATATACTTTTCTGTTTGATGTTGGTGGTGTTTGCCGCTTCATTCTTCGGAGCTTTTGAATTGACGTTGCCTTCTAAATGGAGCAATGCGGTGGATAGCAAGTCCGAGAAGACCAGTGGATTATTGAGCATTTTCCTAATGGCGTTTACCTTATCATTGGTTTCTTTCTCCTGCACGGGCCCTATTATCGGTTTCCTTTTGGTGCAGGTATCTACCACGGGTAATGTAATAGCTCCGGCTATCGGAATGTTGGGCTTTGCTATTGCGTTGGCGTTGCCATTCACGCTGTTTGCTCTGTTCCCATCGTGGTTGAAGTCCATGCCTAAATCGGGCGGGTGGATGAATGTCATTAAAGTGACGCTTGGTTTCCTTGAATTGGCTTTTGCCTTGAAGTTCCTTTCCGTAGCCGATTTGGCTTATGGTTGGCATATTCTGGATCGTGAAACATTCCTGGCATTATGGATTGTGATCTTTGCTTTGTTAGGCTTCTATTTGTTGGGCAAATTTAAATTCCTTCATGATGACGACAATACCAAGATTGGAGTGGGACGTTTCTTCCTCGCACTTGCATCGCTTGCTTTTGCCGTGTATATGGTTCCCGGACTTTGGGGAGCTCCGTTGAAAGCGGTAAGTGCTTTCTCTCCTCCTTTGAATACACAGGATTTCAATTTGTATAAGAATGAGATTCATGCCAAGTTCGACGATTATGATCTGGGTATGGAGTATGCCCGTCAGCATGGCAAACCGGTGATGCTTGACTTTACCGGATACGGTTGTGTGAACTGTCGCAAGATGGAGCTAGCTGTCTGGACCGATTCCAAAGTAAGTGATATTATCAATAATGATTATGTGCTTATTTCGCTTTATGTAGATAACAAGACTTCGCTTCCTTCTCCTGTAAAGGTTGTTGAGAACGGTCGGGAGCGGACGTTGCGTACAGTTGGTGATAAATGGAGCTACTTACAGCGTGTTAAGTTTGGTGCCAATGCCCAACCGTTCTATGTATTGGTAGATAATAGCGGGATGCCGCTCAATAAATCCTATTCGTACAATGAGGATATTCCCAAATATGTGGAATTCCTGCAAACAGGACTTGATAATTATAAGAAGGGAAACTGATTCTGTGAGAGAGGCTATTGGAAGAATAGCTGAAACACTGTTGAAGGATTCTTTTTGAGATAAACAATGAGGGCTGCCTATAAAGGCAGCCTTTGTTGTTTTTATTGCTCTACTAAATAGCTTTTTATCGATATAGCTCCTTAGCTGATATTAGCAGGATTATTTTTCCTTACAATCTCTGCCTTTCTTCATTACCTGCGCCAGTGCCCTTATATTCGCGCTGCTTATTATTAAGCTTATATCGCAGTGTGAAACAGATTCCGCGACTGTTATTCTTCGTTTCCCGATATTGCAGTGTCTTATTAAAATAGAATGTGGATGCTTCTCGCTGTGTATGCAAGAGATCAGTACCTTCGATCATTATGCTCCACACTCCCTTGTGCCATTCTTTAGATATGCTGGCATTAAGACATCCCGAACTATGTACATACTGATTCTGCATATTTCCGTTTGTTGTCCATTGTCCATCTACACGGAGAATGAATTCGGAAGGAAATCTGAATGAATTGTTTAATTGAAATTGGACTAAAGTACCATTCATTCTTTTTCGCTCGCCAATATATTGGGTAGAGAACCATTGATAAGTTCCTGCTGCGCTAAGGTTGGGTTGCCAAATTCCGAACACAGGTGAATAAGAAGTCATATATGTCAGTACATTACGGCTCTTGTTATTATTGAATTTGTTTATACCTATCTTTTCATTACCTTGCATTTGCTCTACATCAAATAAAATGTCGTCTTTATAATGATTGTACCCGATCTGCATATTGACATCTCGATATGATGCACCCAACTCTATATTGTGGATATATGTCGGCTGCAACCCTGGATTGCCACTAAGATAAGTAAGTCGATTGCCATAATTAATTGCACTTTTCAGCATTTCATACATAGGACGAACCGTTTGTATTCGATAATTGAGAGAATAGCGTACACCCATTAAAATTGTATTGAAAGATAGCGTTGGAAATACATTATTGTAAATATTACATTCTGCACTATTCTTTATTCCACCATCAAAGAAATTATATAAAACATGTTCATAGCGGAGTCCGACCGAAAGCTGAGTGTTTTCATTAAAAGGCAAATTATAACTAGTAAATAGTGCCAGATTGCGGTCGTGTATATCATCATCGCTAGAACTTATAATCCCTTTATAGCCGCTGAAGTCTGTGTGGCGATTAGTGGAAGTAAATTCGCTACCTACTAATATCATTCCCTTCCATAAAGGATGCACAGCAGTAAGTTTGGCAGCGTAAAAATGGTTGGTTGTATGTTCTAATGTCGCGGCATTGTACTCTGAATAGTTCTGACTGAGTTCTGATATATTATCACTCTGCCTGCTTCCGCTTATCATCATATCACCATTGAACTTAATCTCCCAATTATGAATTTTAGCGTTGTCGAACAGGTTAATCCTGTGAGTAGGATGAATATGTGGAAGAATAGTTTCCTGAGTATCCCAATAATCAAACTTCTTTCCATTAGCAAATACATCGGTAAAGTTGTGGTCTGTTGTCTTTCCCCCCGGCGTACCGGTTACTTCATACATTGCTCCGACAGTATGATCTTTACCGATATTATAATTAATGCCCAATTGTCCATATAAAGATTGTTCTCTGGTATGGTCTACCGAAGTGGCATGTTGCTGCCAAAGACTGTCTACATAAGTCTTAATATTGGTGACAGCCGTTTCGCGTTTGTGTTTCAAATCATAACGAAAAGTACCCATAAGCTCTAGTTTATCATGTTTATAACTTCCACTTATCTGTTTGCCTATATCCGTTTTGTGAGAATATGCAGCTTGCGAAGAAACGTCCATTGTCCAACCATCATCTTTATTTTTAATCGTCTTTATATAAATAACGGCATTGTCGTTAGCGTTATATTCTGCACCTGGAGACGTAAGTACATCCACTTTCTGTAATTCATCCGACTTTATACGGTCTAGTTCGGACAAATCACGCACTTGCCTACCATTGACATAAATGATAGGTGCTCCCTTTCCTATAACCTCAAATGTGCCATCCATCTTCTTCTTAATGCATGAAAGATGTTCCAATACCTGCTTGGCACTACCTATTTTTTCCAATACGCTACCAGCGATTCGCGTTGATATTCCGCCTGAGATAACTTTTTCCTTAGGAATGTGTGATTTGATTATTACCTCTCCCAAGTTGAGTTCATAACTGATACTGTCTTTTGTCTGTGCTTCTGCAAACAAACTAATGGCTATCATTGCAGCCAAAATAACTAATTTTCTCATACCTAAAATAATTAATTTCATTGCTTTTATTATTTCGCTGCAAAAGTACGCGACTCTTTTGGTCTAAAATAGCTATATTTGTCATTCTAATAGTCGCAAATGGTCATAATCAATATGTGAATGGAAGAAAGAGTAGGAGAGCACGGTCCTTTAAACATATTTGCAGAAATGTTAGGTACCACGGTAAACAAGGGACAAGTAATTGTCCCGGCAGACAAGGGATCTGGTTATTTTAAGGGCATCTTATTGGATAACTTCGCTGGTTTGCTGTTTTTTAATTATCATCTAAATGACAATCTAATCTATCAACGACCACATCAGAAAGAGGAAGTTAATGTAAGATTAGAAAATTACCCCTATCTTTTATTTCAGTTTCGGGGATGCCTGGCGGATGATTCGGTGTCTCTTAGCCAACGTTTTGTTCAAATCTCAACAATGGGTATTAATATGGAAGAAGATGTGATGAGTGGAAAAGACCGTGCAGATCTCTTTATTACTATTAATTCTAAACATCTTATACAAAAAATACCCAATCATAGCGAATCGCTGATTTTAAAAAGTATTCTTTTTAATGAGCGCCCTTTATTTTTTGAGTATAGTATAAATAAACAGATACAAAGCATCATCACAGAAATAATAGAATGCAGTGTGCCATCTAATTTTATTTCTTATTTCCTTTCCATAAAGGTCGATGAACTCATCTGCCGTTTACTAGTGTCTCTTGCTGGACGTCAGGAACAAACAATATATCCTATTCATCCAAATGATTTACGAAAGATATATTCTGTTAAAGACCAAATACTAGCTAATCTTAGCAATCCACCAATTATAGAAAGTCTTGCGAAGAATGCATGCATGAGCGAAACAAAATTGAAACGCCTTTTTAAGCAAGTGTTTGGGGATAGCATTTTTAATTATTACGAAATACGTCGCATTCAGAAAGCTGCACAGTTATTGAAAGGTGGTGGACAAACAGTTTCTAGCGTAGGTTATACTTTAGGATTTACAAATCTTAGTCATTTCTCCCGTATTTTTGAGCGAATAATAGGAGTTAAGCCGAAGGCATATTGCAAACTTCATCTTTAAAATTATTATAATAACGTAAGTTCATAGTGGTAATCATTTAAATGTTATAATTCAGTACTATAAATTTAATATGAAAAAAATAATTAGTATTACAATATGTATATTATGTGTATTACCTTGTTTAGCACAAGATGTAATCAAAGTAAACGTATCTTATAATCAGACTAATCAATATTTGGTTATTGATGTAGAGAATATTAGTCATGACACTTCCTTCTTGATATATAACCAGAATCCTAATTCTTCAGAGCTTGATGGAAGCTGCCTGTATGTTAGCAAAAGCTATAGACAGGATTATGGCATTAGTGACATGTATAAAGAGCAATTTCCCTTGGTAGAGTATGATAAAGCTACAAATCTCTCTGAAGGAAAATGTCCTCGATATATTGACCTTACTCCGTTGAAAAAAGTCTGTTATGGTCTAAGTTTGAAAGATAAGAAACAATATAATAACCTAAACCGACTTTATGTAAAAGTTAAATTGGTGGTAACATCTGTAAGGAAAGGTACGAAACGCAAAATAGTGCATAATATAAAAGTTTATCAACAGTGTATTGATATAAAACTGTATAGTTACAAAATGCCCTTTATTTCTGAGTTTTGTCACAAAAGCCATGTGTTTTTGTGACATGATCAAACGTAAACACAATATAAATATTTTATTACCTGTTTCTAATATTATATCGGTTCGTTTAATAGCTTTTTGGCCTTTCAGATGCTTTCTTTGTGCCTTAAATAATAAAAACTATGGCACATTTCACTCAAAACAAACATCTTGATTATTCCGGGTTAATCATGCTTGGAAGCCTTGCAGTTAATGCATCCCTTCAGACTGCAAGGACTTTATTTCTTGATAGGGAGCAGTGCGAAACTTATTATTCTTATAAAGAAAAGAAGGAAGTAAGCTTAGAGGTGCAATTTGAATCGTCTGTATTGACTTGTTTATTCGATAATAATAATACTTGTGAGAGGGTTTTTCTTTTGGTTGATACCGCAATAGATTTTGTTCATTGTATTGAATATTGTTGCGATACTTTCCTGATGCATGAGGCTCCGAAAGGTTGGGAAACAAATCACTGTCTTATCCAGATATACATAGATAATCAGCAGGAATATGGGCTTTCAATTTCTCCGATTTAGAGAGATTGTTTTTTCCTTTGAATGTGGAACTTAATATAAAACAGCAACAATAAGATTAATAGCTTATTGTTGCTGTTTGTAGATTTTTATAAAGTTATTTTTTATCCTTTAATACTTCTTGCAACAACTCAACTTTTTCTTTTTCTGATTCTAAAAGTTTGTCGTATAGCTCTACTATTTTATCAATAGGATTAAATGTTGGAGAGTAATTTATAGAACCAGAATTGTCGTATGCATTTACAATATTGATGGAAGCACCATCTTCCATTTCAGTAATTGCTTCCACCGGAATATCAAGAGCCTGAGCTATTTTCTCTAAGACTTCCTGCTCTAATTTATCTTTTTTTTCATATCCCGATAAAGTGGCTTGTGACACTCCTATTTGATCGGCTAGTACGTCCTGCTTGATGTTTCTCCACTCTCTCCATCTGCGGATATTAGCTCCGTGGTTACTCTTCTTGACTATTGTTTCCATAATCCGGTTGTTAGTATGATTTCATTGAATGCAAAAATACGAATAATCCTATTGATATTCTATTTTTAAGAATAATATTATATCACAAATTGCCCAATATTACATTTCCAGTCTTCTGATCATTATGAATATTAGTTGTGCTTCATCCTGTTTTATAAAATATTATGGCTAATTTTGTTCTATAATTCAAAATATTATTCTATTTTTGTACTAAATAAAAGTTGAATGAGAATAGTATCACATAAAAAGCTGAAAGAATTCTACGAAGCAAAAGGGCATGAAGATGCACGTGTAGCCCTTGAACGTTGGTATGATATAGCTGAAAAGGCTGAATGGAAGAATTTATCTGATATTAAAGTAGACTTTCTTTCTGCCGATTATGTAGGTAATCAGCATTATGTATTCAATATCAGAGGTAATAATTACCGCTTGGTAGTAGTTGTGAAGTTTACAATCGGGTATCTTTTTATCCGCTGGATTGGGACTCATGAGGAGTATGATAAAATAGATTGTTCAACCATTTAAAATTTGAGTTATGGGTAAGATTACGAAAGAACAATATGAATTTGCATTGGTTAGAGTGGAAGAACTTTTGCCGGTGGTTGATGATAACACCCCTGCAAACGATAAGAGTGCAGTGGAGTTAACTGTTATGTCAGATATAGTAATTTCATACGAAAAAGAACATTTTCCAATAGAAAAACCGACTGTATCTGAATTGATAGAGTTATCACTCGAAGAAAGAGGTATGACTCAAAGGCAGCTTGCTGGCGAGATAGGCATAAGTCCTTCCCGTGTGAATGACTATATCTCCGGGCGATCGGAACCTACACTAAAAATAGCAAGATTACTTTGTAGAGTATTGAATATTCCTCCGGCATCTATGCTGGGATTTTAAAGTTTATTAACAATATATTGATATATAACTGTATAATTACAGAATGCGTTTTTAATCCTTTTAGTAAATTTATTTTTTGTCCTTTAAAACCTCTTGCAGTAGTGCAACTTTTTCTTTTTCAGATTCTAAGAGCTTATCATATAGCTCTACTATTTTATCAATAGGATTAAATGTTGGGCACCAATTAACTGCTGAGGATTGGTTATCAAAAGTATTTGCCACTATATTAATGGAAGCGCCATCTTCCATTTCAGTAATTGCCTCAACTGGGATATCAAGAGCTTGGGCTATTTTCTCTAAGACTTCCTGCTCAAGTTTATCTTTTTTCTCATATCCGGATAAAGTGGCTTGTGATACTCCTATCTGTTCGGCAAGTACATCCTGCTTGATGTTTCTCCACTCTCTCCATCTGCGGATATTAGCTCCGTGATTACTCTTCTTGACTATTGTTTCCATAATCCAGTTGTTAGTATGATTTCATTAAATGCAAAAATACGAATAATCCTATTGATATTCTATTTTTCAGAATAATATTATATCACAGATTACCCAATATTACATTTCCAGTCTTCTGGTTATTATGAATATTGATAGCACTAAATAACGTTAGTTAAATATAAAGACTTGAATATCGTAAGTAGCCCGTCATTGATGAAGTTCATCTCAATTGCGGGCTTCTTTTCAAACAAACAATATGCCGCGATAGCTGATAGAGCGTTAGTTCTATTTTCCCTGTTGTTGAAGCAAATTCTTTGCAAGAATCATCCGCATGCAATAAATCTCCGTAATTTTAGTTTCTGAGAACATAGTGGCAATCGTTAAATGTTATAATTCTGCACCATAGATTTAATACTTTTATCACTATGTTCTTATTTTTCGGAGAAATAATTCAATTCTTATATTGAACTCACATTATCTTGGTAATTAATCAGTATTCTCTTCTTCTTCAAAATACTTCTCATCAACAAGATAATAGTTAGCGGTTTTAGGCGTAATTCCAATATTGTTTTTAATCAAGAGTTCAATAAGTTTGTCTCCATTGATAAGAGTTAGAGGTGCAGCACCTTTCTCGAATGCTGCATCTTTTGCCCCCTTGGCAAAATCGGATAATGTGATTATTGTACCTTGAAAAGCATCAAAACGATGAAGGCATCCACGAAGGGCATCTAATATGGGACGAGTTATATTTGAACTTGTGTTCCGTTTTACCTGAATTACTTCTTTGACTGTTGTAATTCCATTTTGACTGATGCCTGTAACATCAACGCCTTTATCATTTGTCTGGGAAGTAACCGTAACATCATCATATCCCATAGCAGAGAGAAGGTCTTTAATGATATTCTCAAATTGATAAGGAGTAGTCTCAGCTAAAAACTTTTTCAACAGTGTTCTTTGGTCCTTATTAAAAGCCTCAATGTCTTTGTTTAGTTGAGTTTCTTTGTTCACTGTCGGATTCGGAGCTATATCTTCCACCGATTGAAGATAACCTAAGCCCTTCTCTGTTATGTGGTAAGTGGTACCATCACGTTCTACATATTTACGATCTATAAGATTGACTAACCTTCTCCTAAGATAATCTTTACGCACGGAATCCTGCTTGATATTTGAATTATATTTTGTATATTTTCCCCATTCATCTAGCAAATCAGCACGTTTGCCGCCACTAATTAGAGACAGTTGACGAAGAATTTGAATTAAGCCCTCTTCTGTATCTATTTTTCTTATAATACTGCTTATAGGGTCAGAAACAAATTCTTTTCCTACTTCCGTTAGCTGGTAAACTCCATTATTTTCTGATACCAAATTATAACCTGAAATAAGGAATTGACAACCGCGAGTCCAACGGGGGTTTACTGTCTTGTTGCTCTCTTGCCAAATTTTATAGGCAATTTCTTTGTCTTTTCCTGAAAGTCGTTTTTCTATCCATTCATCAGGGTTAGTCCAGTCAACGGTCTTTTGAGGGGTTCCCCGTAATCCCCAAATAGTATTCCACATATTTTTAAAATCAGTAACAGGCATACTTGCCATTATTTTCAATAATGCAATTGTCATGCTATAATAAGGATATAATGGAATTTTTATCATAATAAGCCTTTCTTTTGGAAATTTGTATGTCTTTTGCAAAAGTATAAAATTTAAATGATATCGTTCGACTTTTGAGTATTTTTGAATGTCATATTTTTGTATCAGAGTGGTATGCTTTTAATTTCATTAATCTTTCTTTTAAATGCATCTTGATGAAATATTAGCCGATTTGTTCGTTTTCAGAGTTTCTCGATATCTGTCTGATGAGTATGTTCTATGTTAATGGTGAGCATTACATTCTCACCACCCGATAAACAACACCTTTATTCGTCTTTTTATGCTCCAATTCCAGTTTCCTCAATGTCCGCCCGAAGGTGTTGGCGCTACTGCCGGTTAACTTTATCTCCCGCGCTTTGGTATGTAAGTATTCCAATATTTGCATGGGGGAGAGGTACTCGCTTTCTTCTCCTTCTTCGGGCGAATGGAAATAGCAGTGAAAGAGTTGTTCTATGGAACTCATTTGTTCAAATTCCTTGTTCGACTCGCGTAGAATAGCTTCGTCGGCATCATCAAACCAGTAACGTTCACCTTTGCTAATGGCGCGCAGGGCTTCGACATAAAGTTGACGGTAGTTGATGGTGACATTGGTGTTGATGGGTGCAGTGACTTCTACGCAAATGAAACGGCGACTACCACTGGGATCGGTCAGTAAGTCTTTCTGGTTGCTGGTGCCAATGAATGAGGCATAGCGCCGCATTTCTTGTATGCTACTTCCATAAGGCTTGCGGAGGTTTGCTACGGGTTTCTGCAACAAATGCTTCAGGAAGCCTTGCTGGTTGACATTGATCTGGTCGAACTCATCAAGGTTAATGAGCAGAAAGCGTCCGAGATACATCTCTGCATCGCGTTTGCTTTTAAAATCAAGGCTGTCGGTATAGCCAAAGCGGAGTTCGGGGGGAAGGAGAAGGCGGCAGAAGGTGGATTTGCGGTAGCCTTGTGCTCCTATAAGTAAAGGTGAAGTGCTGTTTGAATGCAGTTTATCCAGTCCGCGCCAATGAGCCACCATGTTCAGAAACCAACGGTAGAAGAGTTCCTGCCAATGGGGATTGTTACAGGGGACGAGGTTGGCGAGAGCCTGAATGCGCTGCTTTCCATCCCATTGCCCTACGTTGTACAAGTATTCTTCGATGGGATTGTACAGGGGGATGCGGTTGGATGAAAGATAGCGCTTGATGTCCCTGTCCCATGCTTGAATGCCTTCTTGCAGGGCATCCAGAGCAATGCTGCTTTGTACGCGTTGGTCTACCGGTTTGAAGTAAAAATGAATGGAGTCCCGTTGACGGTATTCCAGATTGTTTATGACGGTGTTAAAGCGGAATTCGTAGCGGCGTTCCATAAATTCCTCCAGTCGAAGAGAGGTTTCCTGTTCGGGGACCAAAGGAGATTTCTTTCCAAAACCTTTGCTTTCCCGATAGAGGTTATGAATAGTGGTGCGTACGGTTTGTTCATCTGCCTGGCGGTAGTAATGGATCAGAATTTGCCTGATGGTTTCCTCTTCCGGTATGCCTGCCTTGAAACAATGGTCGGCCAAACAGACGAGTAGGGGTTGTAGGTCGTCGTCGCGTTTCCAATTTTCCATCTCATTGAAAGCTTTGTCAAGAGCGGTTTCAAATAAAAGCGTGAAGGTATGGGAGGTTTCATAGCCGGGATTCATTCTTAGCAACGGATTCTCTTCTGCTAATTGATGTTGGCGGAAAGTCTGTTCGCCGGGCATTCCGACTGGTTGCTCGAGGCAGAAAGGCATGGCTTCGGGATTGTAATAGGGGGCGGGATCAAGCGTCATACGGCAGCTGCGGGTAGGTGATGGTTGCTTCAGGGTGATGGGAAAAGTCAGCATGGGTTGATAGCATTGCACCGCCATGCGGTAGGCATGGGCGTGAAAGGCCGTAATTTCTTCCTCTTTGGCAGGCAGACTGCCATCGGGTAGCGCAAACTTTACCCATATCTTCAGACTTTGCCCGCTGCTTCCGGTAAATGCAGCCCAGGTCTGAGGAAGAAGTTTAGCCTGGCTCTTCAGAAGTTCCGCTTCGGAGGGGCCGGCCAGTTTGTTTACTTCCAGCATCACGACTCCGTTATAGCGTCTCATTCTTTTTTCCCCTTCTCTTGTCTTTCCATACTCCACGGAAGGATAGATACGTGGTATTTTGTCTATGTGGATGTATTCCGCCCGGTTTTCGGGACTCGAATAGCGCAGCATGGTGCGTAATCCGGTGATGTCTTTTGTTTTGGTTTCTTTTTTGATCCGTTCTATCAGGACGTTTGGTTCGTAGTTAGTCAGGGTTTCTTTTCCACTTTCTCTATCTGTTCTGATTAATGTAATTTTCATCGGTGTCTTATTTAAAAAATAGTTTATTAAATACTCATGATTCAAAAGGGCATGCAAGTTACATACAAAATGAGCCAAAGTCAAGTAAAATAGGAGTTTTTTATTAAAAATATGCGGCACTATATTTATGGGATTATGCAATAATATAATTTTAATAATTAGTGCTTCTAAAACTTGACTTTAGACCTTGATTTTTGTATATTTGTCAAGCGTAATTCTTCGGCCCACAGTTGTGGGCTCGCGGGTTTACAGCTGTGTGCTCTTCGGGGGACAACTGTGGGCCGGAGAGCACACAACTGTAAACCGGAGTTTTGCTTTATGCATCAGGTCCTTTTTCTTAAGGAAAAAGAGAAAAATGTAAGGGGCATGTGGATAAAATGGCTTAATAGCTGGTCTTAAAGAGAAGGATTGCCCTGATGTGAAATGAACATAACGGATATGGTTAATTTAAAATATAAAAGACGATGGCAATAGAGTATGATTTTAGAAGAAAGCCGAATCCGAAGGGAGACGACGAGTTACAACCCTTGTATCCGCGCATTGTGAGCAAGGGCACAATTACTACCGCACAGTTAGTTCGGGATATTTCCGGAATGTCTACTTTTACTCCCGGAGATATAGAGGGGCTGCTAACAGCTTTTGAGGAGCGGATATCTTATTATATATCGGAGGGGCATCATGTGCAGCTGGGCGATATGGGCTACTTTTCGGCTGGTTTGGAAGCCCGTCCGGTAAACGACCCGAAAGAGATTCATGCGCAAAGCATTTCCTTTGGGAAAGTTCATTTCCGGGTATCTCCCGGTTTTCGCAGGCAGTGCGGTGGCGAAGTGGAACGTGCGCGTTATGGCTTTCAGCAGAGTGCAGAGTTGAGTGGTGCGGAACGTTACCGTCGGTTACAGGTCTATTTTAAGACCCATCCGCTGATTACCCGCAAAGAATACGGTACTTTGACGGGACTTTTGAAGAATAAAGCGTTAAATGACCTCAATCTATTAGTAGAAAAGGGCTATTTGTACACAAACGGGCGTGGATCGCATAAAGTCTATTTACGCACTGTTAATGAGGATGTTAAGTAGATATTTTGTAAATATATACGGAAAAACGAGTGACGGAAAACCCTTTTCCGTCACTTGTCGTCACGCTTGCCATCACTCAATAACATGCTGATCTACATTGTGTTACTTCAACGAGTGATGAAGTGACGACAATTTGTGTGAAAACTCTGGGAAAGGAGAATTTCTGGAAGAGTGAAAAGAATGCAGCAGAATAGAAAACTTACACAAGTAAAGCAAGAAAATATAAAAAAACATTATTATATTTGTGGCAATATTAAGAAAAACTATTCTTCTATGGAGCACAAATGCATGCTTAAGAAAAATAAAATCAGTCTTTGCGGATTGTTGATGCTGACGTTCGCGATGCCTCTTCCGGCGAAATCTATTCCTGTTATTAAAAGTGTACGTAAGTTGATCTACGAAGCGGTGCCAAAGGACTCGACCTGGGTCACTGGTAAAGTTGTGGATTATATCTTATTTACAAAGTATGATAGCTTAGGTCGGGAGCTTGTTGAAAATGCATTGGAACCGGATGGGAGTCCACATCATAAAGCTGTGTATTTATATGATAAGGAAGGGCGCGTTTCAAGAGATATATATGCCACCGCGCGTGAAGGGGTTAAGAAATGTTGGGTCTATCAGTATGATGAGGCGGGAAGAATGAATTGCATGGTTACGATGGACGGAAAGGAAGATACTTTGTCAGTGAGTTCGGTGCTCTATAATGAAAAAGGACTTATCGGAAAACGGCTTTTTAAAGATTATACTAATGGGACTACTATCGGAACTCAGTTGGTATATGATGATAAAGGTGTTGCGCGGAAAAAGATTCAATCCTTTCCGGGAAATCAAAAGCTTGTCACAAATGATTGGATAACAGAAGGGGATACGGCATCTTTGCAGAGGCCGGTATTTATCAGTACTTCCCGGAGACTAATTCGGCCTCTGAACCCTGTTAAGGTCAAAAGACGGGTGACGGAAGTGGACGGGTTCGGCAATTGGACGGAAATGATTCAATATACTTCTGATAGCATAACCCCGGAATATATTATCAAGCGTGACATAGTATATGCCGGTATGGATAATGATTGGGATAAGATGCATCTGCATGGTAAAGTAAAACGATTACGCCAATCTTCCTATATCGCCATACCAAAGGGACCGCAGGCTGTTGATAAAGGAAAAAAGAAAGGTTTGTTCTTTGTGTACGGGTATGATGATAAGGGAAGAAAGACAGAAGAGGAGACTTTTTCGGATACAGGAGTACCCATGGGAAAGATTCGCTATGAATATGGCGGAGACGGGACTTTGCAAAAAGAAGTGCATCAATCTCCGGCGGGAGTAGTGGAGAAGTGCATGGATTACCGCTACGGAGGAGGAAGAAGACTCAGAGCATGTTCCATATCCGATGGGAAGGGAGATGTTCAGGGAGTGATGACCTATCGCTATGATGTGGAAGATAATCGTGTTGGGGAACTTGGTTATCGAAGTGACGGAACAAAGTACAAGGATATTCGTTATAAATATGACTCTTACGGACACGCCATAGAGAAGGATGTGATCTTGCAGCCTGAAAGTGAAGCGAAGGAGTACCCTTTCCGTTGTTCCTGGAATTTTCAGGGGCGGTTATTGGCTAAACAGATTTTGTTGCTTCCGGGAGTTGGACGCGATAATTATACTTATCGCTACAATCCCGTAGGTCAGGTGATTTCGGGTACGGAGCAGCTTGACGGACAGCCGGAAGTGAAGTATGTGTATAAATTCTTTAAGGACGATAAAGGGAATTGGAAGATACGCATTAAGTATGTAGGTGATGTTCCCGTGCTATACGAAGAGCGTGAATATACTTATTATAATGACTAAGAGATTAAAATAAAAGCAAGATGAAGAAAATCATTAATCCGTGGAAGGAAGTAGAAGGGTATAACTGTTTCGGATGCTCTCCGCATAACACGTTTGGTGTTAAAATGGAGTTTTACGAAGATGGAGATGAAATTGTGAGCATTTGGAAGCCACGTCCTGAGTTTCAGGGATGGTTCAATACGCTGCACGGTGGTATACAGTCGGTTTTGCTGGATGAAATCTGCGCATGGGTGGTGCTTCGCAAATTGCAGACCGCCGGGGTGACGTCGAAGATGGAGACACGTTTCCGCAAGCCTGTTTCTACTAATGATTCCCATATTATGTTGCGGGCCTCCATGCGTGAGCAACGGCGGAATGTCGTGACACTTGAAGCACGAATTTATAACGAAAAGAATGAATTGTGCACCGAAGCGGTTTGTACCTACTTCACATTTTCTCGTGAGAAATCTGCGGAAGAACTGGCTTTTCATCATTGCGATGTGGAGTCGGAGGAAGTACTTCCGCTGATTTGATTGATTGAATAGGAATATTGAATTTGAAAGAAAAACCAAAGTTTTTGTGATAAATCTTTGGCTGTTTAAAATGGAAAGTTTATTTTTGTCGCATAAACGAGCGAAAAGAGTATGAAGAATATCGTTGCACATCACCATCATCATTATCCTGGCGAATAATCGGTAGGCGTATGGTTGTGTGTGAATAACGAAGCGACATAAATGACGAGGCTTGCCGAATTGCGGTGAGCCTCGTTTTTTGTTGTTATACGTTTGCTGTGATGGATCTTCTGTAAGTCTCGAAATTGCGGGCAATTATTGAGCACTGAATCACGTTTGAAATGAAATTATAAATAATAGTAAGATAGAATTATGTTAAGAATTGCAGTACAAGCAAAAGGTCGTCTATACGAGGAGACCATGGCACTTCTGGAAGAGTCGGATATCAAGTTAAACGCAATGAAGCGTACATTGTTGGTGAAATCATCCAACTTTCCTGTGGAAGTTTTGTTTTTAAGGGACGATGATATACCGCAAACCGTGGCTACGGGCGTTGCTGACTTGGGTATTGTTGGAGAGAACGAATTTGTGGAGCGTAAAGAGAACGCGGAGATTATACAACGGTTGGGATTCAGCAAATGCCGTCTGTCACTGGCCATGCCGAAAGATATTGAATATCCCGGTGTGAAATGGTTTGAAGGGAAGAAAATTGCAACTTCTTATCCGGGCATTCTTTCTGATTATTTGAAGAAGCAGGGAGTGAATGCCGAAATACATGTCATTACCGGTTCGGTGGAAGTTTCACCGGGTATTGGCTTGGCGGATGCCATTTTCGATATCGTTAGTTCGGGATCGACCTTGGTGAGCAACCGGTTGAAGGAAGTGGAAGTGGTGATGAAGTCCGAAGCCTTATTGATAGGCTATAAGAAAATGGATCCGGAGAAGCGCGAGGTTTTGGAAGAGCTTTTGTTCCGCATTAATGCTGTAAAGGCTGCTGAAGATAAGAAATACGTCTTGATGAATGCGCCGAAAGATCATTTGGAAGAGATTATTGCGGTACTTCCGGGCATGAAGAGCCCGACGGTGATGCCATTGGCTCAGGAGGGATGGTGCTCCGTTCATACGGTGTTGGATGAAAAACGCTTCTGGGAGATAATCGGTAAGTTAAAATCACTCGGGGCCGAAGGTATTCTTGTATTGCCTATTGAGAAGATGATTCTATAAGCTGAACTCTCTCGTAGCGTGACTGTACCTTCTTTTTCCTCGTAGAGCAATGCGGGTTTGGTCGTAGAGGTGAAATTTGAGCATTGAGAAATAATAGATAAAGCATAGTATATAAAGATATGATCTTAATTAATTATCCGAATCGGGCGGAGTGGGCTGAATTATTGAAGCGTCCGGTGATGAATACGGAAAGCTTGTTCGATACGGTGAGGGACATCATCGACCGGGTAAAAGCGGAAGGTGACCGTGCGGTGTTGGAGATGGAAGAGAAGTTTGATAAGGTTGCTCTTTCTTCTTTGGTTGTGACGGAAGAAGAGTTGGCTGAAGCCGACGGGCTGATAGAAGAAGAATTGAAAGCTGCTATCCGACTGGCTAAGCAAAACATAGAAACTTTTCACCGCGCCCAACGTTTTGAAAGCCATAAGGTGGAAACCGTACCCGGAGTAACCTGCTGGCAGAAGGCTGTTGGCATAGAGAAAGTGGGGCTGTATATTCCCGGTGGAACGGCACCGTTGTTTTCTACCGTACTGATGTTGGCCGTGCCGGCGCAGATAGCCGGTTGTAAGGAAGTGGTGCTTTGCACTCCTCCTGCGCGGAATGGAAAAGTACATCCGGCGGTGTTGTTTGCAGCTAAAGTGGCCGGAGTAAAACGGATATTTAAAGCCGGCGGGGTGCAGGCCATTGCAGCAATGGCTTACGGAACGGAAAGCGTGCCTAAGGTGTATAAGATATTTGGTCCGGGCAATCAATATGTGACGGCAGCCAAACAATTGGTTAGTTTGCGCGATGTGGCTATTGACATGCCGGCAGGTCCATCCGAAGTGGAAGTTTTGGCGGACAGTACGGCTAATCCCGTTTTTGTTGCTGCGGACTTATTAAGTCAGGCGGAACACGGAGTGGATAGCCAGGCCATACTGATCACTACTTCGGAGAGTTTGCAACAGGCTGTGAAAAAAGAGGTGGAGCGCCAGTTGGCTGTTTTGCCCCGTAAGGAAATAGCAGCGAAGTCTCTGGCCAACAGTAAGCTCATTGTAGTGAAAGATATGGAAGAAGCCATTGAACTGACCAATGAGTATGCGCCGGAACATCTCATAGTAGAAACACAGAACTATATGGATGTTGCTGCACAGGTAGTCAATGCTGGTTCTGTCTTTTTGGGAGTTTACTCTCCCGAAAGTGCGGGAGATTATGCATCGGGTACCAACCATACTTTACCGACCAACGGTTATGCGAAAGCCTATAGCGGAGTGAGCCTTGACAGCTTTATCCGTAAAATCACCTTTCAGGAGATCAATCGGGAAGGTATCAATACAATTGGTCCGGCCATTGAGGTGATGGCAGCCAATGAACATTTGGATGCGCATAAAAATGCAGTCACTGTTCGTTTGAAAACATTGTAAATTAGAATTAGAAAAATATGAAAACATTGCAGGAACTAACCCGTCCGAATATCTGGAATCTGAAACCTTATTCTTCAGCGCGCAGCGAATATAAGGGAGTCACCGCTTCCGTTTTTCTTGATGCGAATGAGAATCCGTATAATATGCCGAACAATCGCTATCCCGACCCTATGCAGTGGGAAGTGAAAATCGCCATATCGAGAATTAAGAAGGTTGCTCCCGAGCATATTTTTTTGGGTAATGGTAGCGATGAGGCTATTGACTTGGTCTATCGTGCGTTTTGCGAACCGGGTAGAGACAATGTGGTGGCTATTGATCCTACTTATGGGATGTATCAGGTTTGTGCGGATGTGAACAATGTGGCTTACCGGAAAGTGTTGCTTGACGAGGATTTTCAGTTCTCTGCGGACCGCTTGTTGGAGGCTGCTGACGAGCAGACAAAACTAATATTTCTGTGCTCACCGAATAATCCTACGGGAAATGATTTAAACCGAGCGGAGATCGTAAAACTATTGACAGCATTTAGCGGACTGGTTATTGTGGATGAAGCTTACAATGACTTTTCCGAGATGCCATCTCTTTTGGCTGATCTGGATAAATATCCTAATCTGATTGTTTTCCAGACCTTTTCAAAAGCATGGGGATGTGCCGCCATTCGTCTGGGTATGGCTTTTGCCTCTACCGAGATCATTGGCATTCTGAGTAAAATAAAGTATCCGTATAACATCAATCTCCTGACTCAAAAGCAGGCTATGGAAATGCTTCGTAAATATTATGAAATAGAACGTTGGGTGAAGACACTGAAAGCCGAACGGGAGGAACTTATGAAGAAATTTGCCAAACTTGCGTGTACGGTGAAAGTCTTTCCGTCCGATGCTAATTTCTTTCTGGCACGGGTGACGGATGCGGTAGCCATATACAACTACTTGGTTGGTGAAGGCATCATTGTCCGTAATCGTAATTCCATTTCTCTTTGCGGAAACTGCCTGCGTGTAACTGTGGGTACGCGGATGGAAAACGATAAACTGATAGAAGCGTTACAGCAGTACAATAAGCAAGTGTGAAGTTCCGCCGTAACCATAAGCAGAAGGGAGAATCTGGAATAAAAGGGAATCTTTAAAGAAATAATCTTAAAGTAGAATTTTGTGAAGAAGAAAGTATTGTTTATAGACCGTGACGGGACGATTGTGATAGAACCGCCTGTCGATTACCAGTTGGACTCCTTGGAAAAATTGGAGTTCTATCCTAAAGTGATGCGTAACCTTGGATTTATCCGCAGTAAGCTGGACTTTGAATTTGTGATGGTGACTAATCAGGATGGTTTGGGAACGTCTTCTTTTCCCGAAGAAACCTTCTGGCCCGCTCATAATCTGGTTATGAAAACATTGGAAGGAGAGGGCATCACTTTTGATGAGATTTGCATTGATCGCAGCATGCCTTCCGATAATGCACCCACCCGCAAGCCGCGTACAGGCATGTTGGAGAAATACCTCAATAATCCCGATTATGATTTAGCCGGTAGTTTTGTGATTGGTGACCGCATTACAGATGTGAAGTTGGCGAAGAACCTTGGATGCAAAGCTATTCTGCTGCAAAAAGATACTGCAATTCTGAAAGAGGAAACTGCGTCGATACAGCAGAGTGGGGAAGCTGCTTCCGGTCTGGAAGACGTATGTGTATTTGCTACGGCCGATTGGGACAGGATAGCCGAATTTCTTTTTGCCGGTGAGCGGAAAGCTGAAGTACGACGTACCACCAAGGAGACAGATATTTATGTCTCTTTGAATCTGGATGGTAACGGCACATGCGATATTCATACGGGACTGGGATTCTTCGATCACATGCTGGAACAAATAGGCAAGCATGGAGGGTTTGACCTGACCATCCGGGTGAAAGGTGATTTGGAAGTGGATGAACACCATACCATAGAAGATACTGCGATTGCTCTGGGGGAATGTATTTATCAGGCATTAGGCAATAAGCGTGGAATTGAGCGTTATGGCTATTGCTTACCGATGGATGACTGCCTTTGCCAGGTCTGCCTTGATTTTGGCGGACGTGCATGGTTGGTGTGGGACGCAGAGTTTAAACGTGAAAAGATAGGGGAGATGCCTACCGAAATGTTCCTGCATTTCTTTAAATCACTGAGCGATGCGGCTAAAATGAACCTGAACATCAAAGCCGAAGGACAGAACGAGCATCATAAGATAGAAGGTATTTTTAAGGCCCTTGCCCGTGCATTGAAAATGGCGGTGAAGCGTGATATTTATCATTTTGAGCTTCCGAGCAGCAAAGGAGTCCTATAAAGTTTTGTTCACTATTGGACAGGAAAGTGTCCGCTTTCGAACACTTTCCTGCGTCTGGAGCTATCTGTGGCCCTTGGCATACTCTTTGCCTTTCTGTTTACAACTATTTTTAGGTAAACATGAAAAGGAATATTTTACTTTTTACAGGCATGTTCTTGCCTCTTATTGCTTTTGGTCAGAGAGACACAACGGTTCATGAACGTGCATTAACCTTGGAAGAGGCTATTGCTTTGGCGCGAACACAATCTGTTGACGCCGCCGTGGCATTGAACGAGTTGAAAACGTCTTATTGGGAGTACCGTACTTTCAGGGCCAATTTGCTACCGGAAGTAAACTTTACTGGAACACTACCCAATTATAATAAATCGTATAGTTCATATCAAAACTCTGATGGTTCTTATTCTTTTGTACGTAATAATACGTTCGGACTGTCCGGAGCTCTTTCCGTAGATCAGAACTTATGGTTAACGGGAGGTAAACTTTCGTTAACTTCTTCGCTGGATTATCTCAAGCAGCTGGGGTCCGGAGGGTATAAGCAGTTTATGTCCGTGCCGGTAAGTTTGGAATTGACGCAACCTATCTTTGGAGTAAATACGCTGAAATGGAATCGTCGTATAGAACCGGTAAAGTACGAAGAAGCTAAGGCTTCGTTTATTACAGCAACCGAAGAGGTGACCATGAAGACGATTACCTACTTCTTCCAATTGCTCGAAGCGAAGGATGATCTGGCAACTGCAAACCAAAATAAGAAGAATGCCGACCGTTTGTACGAAGTGGCTAAAGCCAAACGTAAGATGGGGCAGATCTCGGAAAACGACTTATTGCAATTGAAGTTGAATGCTTTGCAAGGACAAGCTGATGTGACGGAAGCGGAAAGCACTCTTAATGCCAAAATGTTTCAATTGCGTTCTTTTTTAGGCTCCTCGGAGGATGAAGTTCTTAATCCGGTATTGCCGGATGCCGCCCCGGACATCAAGATGGACTATAGTTTTGTATTGAATAAAGCATTGGGGCGTAATTCATTTGCCCAAAACATTCGTCGTCGGCAGTTGGAGGCTGATTATAAGGTGGCTACAGCCCGCGGTAATTTGCGTAGTATTGATCTCTTCGCAAGCGTGGGATATACCGGAGAAGACCATACTTTCTCCACTGCATACCAAGGCCTGATGGGAAATCATATTGTGCAGGTTGGTGTAAAAATACCTCTTCTGGATTGGGGAAAACGTCGCGGACAGGTAAAAGTAGCAAAGAGTAACCGTGAAGTGGTACTCTCTAAAATCCGTCAGGAGCAAATGAACTTCAATCAGGATATTTTTTTGCTTGTAGCCAATTTCAATAATCAGGCGCAGCAGCTCAATATTGCCACGGAAGCGGATGTTATTGCGGAGAAACGTTATCAGACAAGTGTGGAAACATTTATGATTGGTAAAATCAGTACTCTGGATTTGAATGATGCACAAAAGTCAAAAGATGAAGCCCGCCAGAAACATATTGCTGAGTTATATTATTACTGGTATTATTTCTATCAGATTCGTAGTTTGACACTTTGGGACTTTGAACGCAATTGTGAACTTGAAGCGGACTTTGACGATATTGTAAGAAAATGATAGCGATCTGTTCTGATTTTTTTTTATATTTGTCCATATTAAAACGTTGAGTTACTTATGATACTGATAATTGATGATGATAGTGCCGTACGGTCTTCGCTTTGTTTTATGCTAAAACGGGCGGGGTATGATGCAGAAGCTGTCTCAAATCCGCGTGAAGCAATAGACGTGGTCCGTGCTGAGGCTCCGGCACTTATTTTGATGGATATGAACTTTACGCTTTCCACATCGGGTGAAGAGGGGTTGACTTTGCTGAAGCAAGTAAAGGTATTCCGTCCTGATGTTCCGGTAATTCTAATGACGGCATGGGGAAGCATTCAGCTGGCTGTGCAGGGCATGAAGGCCGGAGCTTTCGACTTTATTACCAAACCGTGGAATAATGCGGCTTTATTACAGCGCATTGAGACGGCACTTGAATTGACAACTTCCTTTGAGGAAGAAACGGAAGAATCAGGAATGGAACTGGATCGAAAGCATATTATAGGCAAGTCGAAGGGATTGATGGAGGTCTTGAATACAGTGGCGCGTATAGCTCGTACCAATGCATCCGTCCTGATTACCGGTGAAAGCGGAACTGGTAAGGAATTGATAGCCGAAGCCATTCATATTAATAGTCAGCGTGTCAAACAACCGTTTGTAAAAGTCAATTTGGGGGGTATATCCCAGAGTTTGTTTGAAAGTGAAATGTTCGGGCATAAGAAAGGGGCTTTTACAGATGCAACTTCCGATCGGCTCGGACGGTTTGAAATGGCGAATAAAGGCACTATCTTTCTGGATGAGATAGGGGATTTGGATCTATCTTGTCAGGTAAAGTTGCTGCGTGTGTTGCAGGACCAAACGTTTGAAGTTTTGGGAGACAGCCGCCCACGTAAGACGGATGTCCGGGTGGTGTCTGCTACAAATGCAGATTTGCGTAAGATGGTAGTGGAACATACCTTTCGTGAGGACTTGTTCTACCGCATCAATCTGATAACAGTGAAGTTACCTGCTTTGCGGGAACGGCGCGAAGACATTCCGCTACTGGCGCGTCACTTTGCCGACCATCAGTCTGAATTGAATAATCTTCCCCGCACGGAGTTCTCCGCCGATGCGTTGAATTTCCTTTCTCGTCTGCCTTATCCGGGGAATATCCGTGAGTTAAAGAATCTGGTGGAGCGTACCATTCTTGTTACAGGAAAGCAAATTCTTGATGCCTCCGATTTTGATGCCCAGTATTTACGTCCCGGTGACGCTGCAAGAGCGGGTGATGTATCTTCTTTATCCGGTATGACCTTAGATGAAATAGAACGGCAGACTATTTTGCAGACTATTGACCGTTGCAAAGGGAATTTAAGTCAGGTTGCAGTGGCCTTGGGCATTAGTCGTGCAGCACTTTACCGCCGGTTGGAAAAATACGATATAGGGATCAATGATAAATGAAACAGGCGGATGGTATAACTCTGACCGAATTAGGATATTGTAATTCATAAGGTTATTTTCTGCCATAAATTGTAGCTTAGGTGCGAATAAAAGCTTATTTCTTCATACTGGTTTCCTTTCTGTTAATATTAGGAGGAACATTCCTTTATATAGCAAGTAAAATGCTTCCCTTGCATTTGTATGTGGTGGAGGGAGTGATTGCTTTTATTTTGGTATTCTCAATTATTTTCTATCGTAAGATTGTAAAACCGATGAATACCATCGGTAGCGGCATGGAACTATTGCGTGAGCAGGATTTCAGTAGCCGGCTTAGTCAGGTGGGGCAGTACGAGGCCGATCGTATAGTGAATGTTTTTAACCGCATGATGGATCAGTTGAAGAATGAACGTTTGCGTCTGCGTGAGCAAAACCATTTTCTTGATTTGTTGATTCAGGCTTCGCCTATGGGAGTTGTTATTACCACTTTAAATGGAGAGGTGTCTCAATTGAATCCGATGGCTTTAAAAATATTAGGCATTCCATTGGAAGAGGCTCTAAGCAAGAAACTGGATCAGATTGATACCCCTTTAACTGCCGAATTGGCTACTATCCCGGAAAACCATACCATCGTTATACGGCTGAATGATTCTAATGTTTATAAATGTACCCATTCTTCTTTTATAGACCGTGGATTTCATCATCCGTTTTATTTGATTGAGCGCATGACGGAAGAGGTGATGCGTGCTGAAAAGCGGGCGTATGAAAAAGTGATTCGTATGATTGCCCACGAGGTGAATAATACTACGGCAGGCATCATTTCAACGTTGGATACAATGGAACAGGCTCTTTCTGAAGAACAGGGGATGGAAGATATTTGTGAAGTGATGCAAGTCTGCACAGACCGTTGTTACTCCATGAGCCGCTTTATCACTCGTTTTGCAGATGTAGTGAAAATCCCTGATCCCGTATTGGCATCGTCCGGGCTTAACGAATTGGCTTCCGGCTGTAAGCGGTTTATGGAAGGAATGTGCCGCGACCGTAATATTGCACTTCGGTTGGAGTGTGATCCGGCTGTGGGAAATGTACGTATGGATGTTTCCTTGTTCGAGCAAGTGCTGGTTAATATCATAAAAAATGCAGCGGAGAGTATAGACAATGGCCCTGAAAAGTTAGAAAAGGAAGGACTGATTATTGTAAAAACAGCAACTCCTGCCTGTATTGAAGTCATTGACAATGGTCCCGGAATATCGAAAGACGTGGAATCTAAACTATTTAGCCCTTTCTTTTCCACTAAGCCTAATGGTCAGGGCATTGGTCTTGTTTTTATTCGTGAAGTTCTCAATCGTCACGGGTGTACCTTCTCTTTGCGTACTTATGCTGATGGGTTGACTCGTTTTCGCATTCTTTTCCCCTCATAACGGGAAAGAAGATCCTGATTTCCTTTCAGGGAGTAATAGAGATTTGGTTATGAAAATGACGTGTGAAAAAGAATGTAAAGCATCAATTACACACGTCATTCTATGTTTTTAAGTGGATAATTGCTTTCTTTAACTATCTTTTCATCTTCGGCATCATCTTGCCCATCTTACTGCCTGTTACCATTCTCATCATTTTACGGGTTTGATCAAACTGTTTCAACAAACGATTTACTTCTTGAATGTTTGTGCCGCTACCTTTGGCAATGCGCTGGCGGCGCGAACCATCTAATAGTCCCGGATTACTTCGTTCTGTCGGTGTCATGGAATGGATAATGGCTTCAATGCTTTTAAATGCATTATCGTCAATGTCTATGTCTTTAATAGCTTTGCCTACTCCCGGAATCATTGAAGCCAAGTCTTTTAAATTACCCATCTTTTTGATTTGGGAGATCTGGCTTAAAAAGTCGTTGAAGTCGAACTGGTTTTTAGCTATCTTCTTTTGTAAGCGTTTAGCTTCCTCTTCATCATATTGCTCTTGTGCACGTTCTACCAAAGAAACAATATCACCCATGCCCAGAATACGGTCTGCCATACGGGAGGGATGGAAAACATCAATAGCTTCTAACTTTTCACCCGTACCAATGAATTTAATAGGTTTGTTGACTACCGAACGAATGGAAAGTGCGGCACCACCGCGGGTATCACCATCTAATTTAGTCAGTACCACTCCATTAAAGTCAAGCCGGTCATTAAATTCCTTTGCGGTATTCACAGCGTCTTGTCCGGTCATGGAGTCTACAACAAATAAAATTTCATTGGGAGTAATGGCTTCCTTGATTGCTGCAATTTCATTCATCATCTCTTCATCTACAGCCAAACGTCCAGCGGTATCTACTATGACCACATCGTATCCTTTGGCTTTAGCTTCTTTAATTGCATTTTGAGCAATTTCCACTGGCTTTTTATTTTCCGGTTCCGCATAGAAAGGAACTCCTATTTGTTCGGATAGTACATGAAGCTGTTCTATAGCGGCAGGACGATATACATCGCAAGCTACCAATAACGGCTTTTTATTTTTTTTGCTTTGAAGCATCTGGGCTAGTTTTCCTGAGAAGGTAGTCTTTCCCGAACCTTGTAATCCTGACATCAAGATAACCGCAGGCTGTCCTTTTAAATCAATTTCTGCAGTTTCACCTCCCATGAGTAAGGCTAACTCATCATGTACAATCTTGACCATCAATTGACTCGGCTTCACCGCTTTAAGCACATTTTGTCCCAGAGCTTTTTCCTTAACTGTATCTGTGAAGTTTTTGGCTACTTTATAGTTTACGTCGGCATCCAATAGAGCTTTGCGCACATCTTTTAGGGTTTCGGCCACATTTATTTCAGTGATTTTACCTTCACCTTTTAGTATTTTAAATGACCTCTCGAGTCTGTCGCTTAAATTGTCGAACATGATTATTTGATGATTTACTGATTACAAAATTATTATTATGATTAGGGTGCAAAATTACAAAAAATCCCGGTATATATGCCTTTTCCGTAGTAAGAATATTATTCTGATAAGTTTTCCGGATAGGTAAATAGAATAACCGGGCCTTCTTCTGTTTCAGAAATAACTTGATAGGTCCCTCCGAAATGTTTTAAGAGTAACTCATTAATATCATTTTGCATTGATCTCTCCTGACCTTCATATCGGGAATCAGCCAGAAAGCTATTGCAAACTTTGAAACAAAATATTTCTCCACTTTTGTCTGCCTTAAAGTTGATTTCGCGTTTCTCTATATTGTATGGTGGAGGGGATGTTAATGTGCTGACTATAAGTTTCAGCATCCAACTACAATCCATTTGGATTACCCGTTGACCCATGTTGCTTTGAAATTTGATATGTAGGTTTGGGTTTTGCATTTGCGCTATTGCAATGGCATCTTTACAGAGTTGTATAATATCATAATCACTGAGCTGGTACTTCATCATATTAGCTTCTAAACGAGATAGCGCAAGCACATTATTGACCAGTCGCATTAGCTTTTCTGTGTTTTGTTGAATGATGTCTGAATATTCTATGCGAGTGGTTTCATCAATATCTGTTTCGGTGGCTAGGATTTGGCAGAATCCCACTACGCTATTTAGGGGCACACGTATTGCATGACTTATATTAGAAAGAAAGCGCGTTTTTGTCTCGTTGGCTTCTTTTGATTGTTGAGTTGCTAATAACGTTTCCTGTTCTGATATTTTAAGAGCTTTTCGTATGCGCTTAATACGCCTCATATAGCTGATACATAAGATTAATGCAATGATAATAGTTAACAAAACAATGATCTGTATTCTGTTTTTTATCTTTCCTTCCTCCCATATCAATCGATCAAAATGATTCATCGACTTGATTTCTTTCAGCTGCATAGCCGAGATGGCTTCTGTGATTGAGTCTTGTAATTCGTGAGCTCTTTTGTAAATGGGAAGTGCTTTTGAGTATTCACCCATTTCTTGGTATATATTTGCTTTGCTAATTAACTGTTTTGCATAATCCATCTTATTATCATCATATTTCTGAACTATATTCAAGGCCGAATCAGCATAAGTAAGAGCTGTAGAATATTTCTTCTGGTATGAATAATATTTGGCGCGTGCATCTTGGTACATGCCTAAATAAGGAGCATAACTTTGAGGAGTGATGTAAGTCTTGGCTTTGTTGATGTGTAATTGAGCGGAATCTATTTTCGCAATATTAGTATAATAATATATATAGCATACTTCCAGATATAGCAAGACATCGGAATATGCTTCATTCATATCCGGTTGTTCCTTTAACATCCGCTTCACTAAATTTGTGTTCTCATCTAAGTATTTTTTTAACCCTTGATTATCATTTACACTTCTGCAATATTCCGTATATTGATTTAAAATGTTTATTTTATCTTCGTAAGTAAGCTTTGGAAAAAGCCTGTATGCTTTCAGCAAAACCTTTTTCTCTTCTATTTTGCGATTCGTTTCGTCATATGCATTTATCAAACATTGATAAGCTTCTGCTTCTCCTTTTATGTTTTTCAAAGCTTCTGCTTTTTCTTGCATTTTCATAGCTTCATTGATTGCAAATTCGTATTTTCCGTTGTATGTATAAGTGTTTATTAGGATATTTTGAGTACTGAATAATAAATGCCAGTTTTGTAAGCGTTCTGCAATAGGCATTAAATAATACGCCCATTTGTATACACTATCTGCTTGATTATTATTGTAGTAATATACAGCCTCAAAAAATGCGCTCTTACATATATATATATCATTTTTTTGAGATTGGGCTTCTTTAAACATTGTTTGAATGCTTTTTAAATAATCGAAAGTGCCTTGATTAATGAGAACCAACTTTTCCATTACTTTTAAGCGGGCTGTATCGTGAGGAAGTATCGATACTCTCTTTTGCAGGCTGTCTTTATTAATTAGTATTGCAGTTGCGTTTGCAAAGCAACATGTTGCTTTCAAGAAGATAAAGAGTAATACGAAAAAAATAGATCTCATCATAGAGCCTCCTTTCTTTTTTCAACGCGAATTGGATGTGTGAAAACAAAGCGGGATCCACTATTATATTGAGGGTCAATCCATATTTTCCCTCCGAAACGTTCTACTATAAGTTGGCTAATAGCAAGTCCCAAGCCACTTCCCTGAATACCTTCATTCAGTTTTTCAAAACGGTTGAATATGTTTTTTCGTTTTTGGGGATCGATGCCGCATCCGGTATCTGTCACAGAAAAGATAGCATTGGAGTTATCAGAATCTATTTCCAAAGAAAGAATAATACTTCCTTCTGATGTAAATTTGGTTGCATTAATAAGCAAATTGAACAAAAGTTGTTGCAAACGTGATTCATCGGTATATAAATCCAGCTTATTTAACGAAGTCTGTAAGATTACAGAAGCCTGTGTCTGTTTGATCTTTTGAATGGTGTCTATAACATTCCGGCAGATATTGACTGCATCATAATGGGAAAAGTAAAACTGCATTTTCCCTGTATCAATATTGGATAAATCAACAACATCATCAATTAGCTTTAGTAATAATTCAGAGTTCTGAAGTATAATGTCGTTGCATTGTTCTCTTGTTTCCTTATCAATATGAGTGTCGGTTAAAATAGAGGAGAATCCCGATAAAGCATTTAAGGGGGTTCTTATTTCATGGCTCATATTCGATAAAAAAAGGCTTTTTGATTGTATGGAGTTTTCTAGAGCCTGACGTGCCTGACTTAATTTTATGTTGGATTTGGCTAATTCTTTGTTTATATCACGGGAATGTATGACGGAAACTATTATAATGGTTAGAATGAGAATGTTGCCTACAATAAGATAAAAGAGCAACCGGCTTCGTTGGTTCTGATTGCTTACTTCAAGGTGGTCAGCTTGATAAACTGTTCGTAATAAATTAACTTGTGACGAATAATTATGAGCATCAATTGAATCGCGGGCTGAGCTAATGTCTTTGTATGCATTACAAGCTTTTGCTATATCTCCTGATTTTGTGTACAGATCAGCTAAAGCAGACTCTAATTTTAAATAACAGTTATGTGTAATATTATTACTACTAATACCGATCAGCTCATTATATATTTTTATTGCTTGTTTATAGTTTCTTGTTTTTTGAGCATATTCACCTTGTATATGCTTTAGGATAACATTGTAGAATAAGAAAGGATATATTTTATACCATTCTTCTGCATAAGTGATATATTTTAAGGCTTCATTCGTATTATCTGTATGAATGTAATAGTAAGCTTGGTATATACATAGTATAAAACGATTATGCTGTTTATCTTTAAAGGCATTGGTGACTTTATTTAAATATTTTTTCGTTTCTTTCGTTTTTCCCTGCTCAATAAGTGTAGGAATTAAATGAATGAGCACTCGTTCTTGTATTTTTTCTGAATTGGAAATTTGAGAAAGTAGCTGCATTGCTTTTTCGTATTCTTCGGCAGCTTCTTCATTCATATTGGCGCTTAGATAAGTATCGCCTATAGCTAAATGAGAAATAGCAATTCCCATATTATTGTTTCGATGTTGAGCTTGCTTCAACATCTTATTTCCTTTTTCAAAACCTTCAGTAATATGCCCTTGGGATACTAAAGCATATATAGCCATTTGTTTCATCAGAAACATCCGTTCATATTCTTTCTTTCTTTCGTAAAGTTTTACGAATGAATCTTCTAGTTGCAATATTTCGTTTTGCTGGATTTTTGATGAGAAAAGCAAGTTGTTATTCATTAATTGCTCAACAAGTTGGATATGTTTATCTTCTTGTCTTTTATCAGATGATAAAGCAGAGAAAAAGCCGAATAAGAGTAGCGGCAATAATAATATAATCCTTTTATTGGCTGTCACCTTTATATGTTTTGTTCGTTTTTTGTTTGTATGATTAATGCGCTTCTAAATATAGATAAAAAAGAGCGAAATAAGCAAGGCTTTTCGTTCTTTTTTATCTATTGACATCATATTTATAGGAAGATTATTCTATTTCAAGAGCTTTTTAGCTGTTCATGCTCATCAAGAATTCATCGTTATCTTTTGTTTTTTCTAAACGATCTTTTACAAAATTCATGGCTTCTATCGGAGTCATATCTGCTAAATATTTGCGAAGTATCCACATACGATCCAATGTTTGTTTGTCTTGCAATAGATCATCCCGGCGAGTACTGGAAGCAACAATGTTGACAGCAGGGAAAATGCGCTTATTAGATAAGTTACGGTCTAATTGCAATTCCATATTACCAGTGCCTTTAAATTCTTCGAAGATGACTTCATCCATTTTAGAACCGGTATCAATTAACGCAGTGGCTAAAATTGTAAGTGAACCTCCGTTTTCTATATTTCGTGCAGCTCCAAAGAAACGTTTGGGTTTGTGTAGGGCATTTGCATCTACACCTCCTGAAAGTACTTTCCCGGAAGCTGGAGAAACTGTATTATAAGCACGTGCCAAGCGGGTTATGGAGTCTAAGAAGATAACTACATCATGACCACATTCAACAAGTCTTTTGGCTTTTTCCAATACGATTCCGGCAATCTTAACATGACGCTCAGCTGGTTCGTCGAATGTAGAAGCAATGACTTCTGCATTGACGGTACGGGCCATATCGGTTACTTCTTCCGGACGTTCATCAATAAGTAGCATGATCATATACACTTCCGGGTGGTTGGCAGCAATGGCATTTGCTATGTCTTTCATTAAAATTGTCTTACCGGTTTTGGGCTGTGCTACAATTAAGGCACGTTGTCCTTTACCAATAGGAGCAAACAAATCGACTACACGTGCTGAAAGAGAGTCGGAATATCCACCTTTACATAACCTGAATTTTTCATCAGGAAATAGCGGGGTAAGATGTTCAAAGGGAACACGATCACGTACAAATGACGGATCACGGCCATTGATTTTTTCTACTTTAACTAATGGAAAATACTTTTCTCCTTCTTTGGGTGGTCGTATAACGCCTTCTACGACATCTCCTGTTTTTAATCCAAATAATTTGATTTGAGATTGTGATACGTATATGTCATCAGGAGAAGACAGATAATTATAGTCTGACGAGCGAAGAAATCCATAACCATCCTGTAATATTTCCAGCACCCCTGTTCCGGTAAGAATATCATCAAATTCATAAGCCTTTTCGCGCTCTTGTATCACTTTACGTTCATTAGGTACAGGAGATTGAGTTTCGTTTGTACCCTGACTCTGAGCTGGACGTTGTTGTATAGGCCGTTGATTGTTATTGTTGCGGTTATTATAAGTATTATTGTTGTTATTATTGTTATTTTCACGTTGCCGTAGACGTGGACGCTGAGGTGCCTGTTCGACCTCTGGCGTTTGCGTTTCACTTTTAGTAGCTTCGAATTTTCCAATCAATTCAGATGGCAGTTCTATGCTGTCAGTAGGTAAATCTTCGATAGGGATAAAGTCATCATCAGCTTCTTCTAAGATAGGACTCTCATCCGGTATCGTCTTTTTGGGGGCTGGTTTTGGTGCTGTAGCCTCAAAATTGAGTTGTGGTTCTGGTTTTGTGGCCTCTATTGCTTGAGCTTTGGCAGCCTGTGCCGCTTCAGCTTTTGTTTTACGTGGACGACCAGGTTTCCGTTTAGAGGAAGACGCCGTGTTTTTGACAGCAGGCGTTGTATCTTCATTGGCAGGTGCCTGTTCTGTGCTCGGTGGCGTTTGAGTTTGCACTGTTGCGTTAGGTTGTGGTTGCGCTTTTTGCAAAATAGGAGCATTTGCTTTAGCTTTAGTCAGGTCTCCATTTTTATTTGCCGAAAAAACCTTATCGACATTCTCTTTTTTAACGGTAACACGATTACGCTTTTGTTTGTCAGCCTTTTGTTCTTCTTTTAATTTTTCAGCGGCTACTTTTTTGGTTGCACCTGCTATTGCCTGTTCATCTAATATTTTATAGACAAGCTCTTCTTTTTTTAATGAATCTGTTTTTTTTATACCCAGCTCTTGGGCAATAGTTTGTAGGTCCGACAAATTTTTGTCGTTCAATTGAATAATATTATACATATAGTATATGTGAATGGTTTAATGTTTACTGTTTTTTGAATAGGCATGCTACATCGCTCGCTAGGGTTGTTACTACACACAACGTCGTGGCAAAAACATACCTTAATTTATTTTATATGAATGGGATGATGTTATTATTGAATTGGAAATCTGGTTAACTTTTCTCGCTTAGAGATGATAACAGAATGTTTCAACGCCGCAAAGGTAATAAATAATTTTGTTTTCATAAAAGAAATAGTCTTTTTTATTTTAATTGTTCCTTAAGTTTGTTTGGAATGTCGATATTCGATGGGGTTATTTGTATTTTGACGATAATAATCTGCTGAGTGTAATTATCTATTTTGAATCTATCATCAATACGTTCTCCCACAAGCCATGCAATGTTTTCACCGCTACAAAGCAACCATTGTTGTTGTTTTTGGAGAATAGAAAATTTTCTATTAGTAAGATAATCGCTCACTTTTTTTCGCCCGTTCATGCCATAAGGAATAAAGCTGTCTCCTTGTTTCCACAAACGGAAAGAAAGAGAGCTTTTGAGTTTATCTTTATCGAAGCAGGCGGTATTAGGGTCACGAGGAATCGTGAAGTTTGCCCCTTTTACTTGCTCTTCAATAGTATAAGAGAAAGGTGGTTGTTCTGCTATTAATGTTTTTATTTCGGGATGTATTGCTTTAATTAATAGATATTCTCTGTCTTTTACCACTATCCATTGTTGGCTGGTGACTATTTTGCCAGATTGCCCTGTCAGTGATTTAAAGATATTTTCAGTTTGGGTTGTATTAAATCCTAAGGGATGTAACAATTCAAATAACAGAGCTTCGGGTGCAGGTTCATTCAATAAAGCATTTATTAGGATACCTTGTTGGGTTTGCACTCGCTTTTTCCCGTCCTCTATACCTTTTTTATATATAAGGGCAACCTCATTTAGGTATTCTGTGGTATGAATAAGAGTTTCCTTGATAGACGGATTGATTTCTGCCAACTGAGGCAATAAATTCAATCGTATTTTATTGCGAGTATATTCTTCTTGAAGATTAGTACTGTCTGTCACATAACTTTGTCCAATGCCTTGCAGGTATGTTGTAATATCCTGCCTGGTGAGGCATAGGAGAGGACGAACTATATTTCCATTTATGGGGCGAATACCTAATAATCCATTAATTCCCGCTCCACGAATCAAATTAAGTAGAAAAGTCTCTACACTGTCATCTTTGTGATGTCCTACTGCAATATATCCGGCTGTTTGTTTTTGTCGGAGTGTTTCAAACCATGTATATCGTAGTTCCCGTGCGGCCATCTCTATGGAGAGGTGTTGCTCGGCTGCAAATTTTGCAGTTTGGAAGTGTTGAATATGTAGCGGTATATTTAAAGTTTTGCATAAGTCATTCACAAAAGACTCATCTCTATCAGATTCTTTACCACGCAAATGAAAGTTGCAATGCGCCGCTTCACAAGTATAGCCTAAGTCAACAAGTAGTCGCAATAAGGCTACCGAATCAGCTCCTCCACTCAATGCCACTATAATTTTGTCCTTTAAGGTAAAGAGCCTGTTTTCTTCAATGTACTGCGCTATTTTGTTTTTATACATGATGCAAAGATATATATTCATTATATTTTATGTAATTATAGTCCGGAAAATATGAATTTGCCCTTCCTTATTTAAAAACGATCTAAATAATTTGGGGGCTATATACATTTCTTGTATCTTTGTGTCGTAAACAAGTTAAGAGAGATCATATGCGTTTATCTGATTTAAAAACAGGTGAAAAAGGGGTGATAGTTAAGGTCTATGGCCATGGCGGTTTCCGCAAGCGGATTGTTGAAATGGGGTTCATTAAAGGTAAGACTGTAGAAGTGATATTGAATGCTCCCTTGAAAGATCCTGTAAAGTATAATGTAATGGGTTATGAAATTTCTTTGCGACGGCAGGAAGCTGAAATGATAGAGGTCATTAGCGAGCAGGAAGCAGAGGAACAGGCTACCACTTCTGATATTCTTCCCGGAATGAGCGAGGAAGTCTATCAGGAAGAAGAAAAGATGAAGCGTTTGGCATTAGGTAAGCGTCGAACTATTAACGTTGCATTAGTGGGAAATCCCAATTGTGGAAAGACTTCTTTATTTAATATTGCTTCCGGTGCACACGAGCGTGTGGGTAATTATAGTGGCGTTACGGTGGATGCTAAAGAAGGTTACTTTGATTTTCAGGGCTATCATTTTCGTATTGTAGATTTACCGGGAACTTACTCTTTATCTGCTTATACCCCGGAAGAATTATATGTCCGTCGCCATATTATCAACGAAACGCCGGATATTGTTATTAATGTTGTGGATTCGTCTAATCTGGAGCGAAACTTTTACCTTACCACCCAACTCATAGACATGAATGTACGCATGGTGATTGCTCTAAATATGTACGATGAGTTGGAAGCTAGTGGCAACACATTAGATTATGTGAAGTTGGGGCAACTGTTTGGAGTACCGATGATTCCCACTGTTTGCCGGACCGGAAAAGGCATAGATCAACTTTTTCATATCATTATTAGTATTTATGAAGGAGCCGACTACGTAGAGCTAAGCAAAAAACTACGTGCCGAGATCTTAAAAGATTTGGAGGATTGGCACAAAACGTATGTACCTGATCATGAGTTTGGAAGTCATGAAGAGGATAAGCAGCATTCTCGGGGACCGTATCGCCATATCCATATCAATCATGGACCGGAATTGGAACGAAGTATTAAAGAGGTGAAGCAACTTATCGGGGCGAATGAGAATATTCGTCACAAGTATTCCACCCGCTTTTTGGCTATAAAGCTGTTGGAAAATGATTCGGATGTGGAATCTTTTATCCAGACATTGCCTAACGGCAAAGATATTATTGATGCTCGCAACCGCGAATGTCAGCGCATACACGATGTGATGAATGAAGATTGCGAGCAAGCTATTATTGATGCTAAATACGGTTTTATATCGGGAGGACTAAAGGAAACCTTTATAGATAATCATCAGGATACAGAACAAACCACTCGTGTGATAGATTCTATTGTGACTCATAAAATATGGGGATTTCCCATCTTCTTCTTGTTTCTGTATCTGATGTTTGAAGGAACTTTTGTACTTGGCCAATATCCTATGAAAGGAATAGAATGGTTGGTGGGGATTTTAGGAGATTTAATACGTAACAACATGGAAGCTGGCCCGTTGAAGGATATGCTTGTTGATGGAATTGTAGGAGGAGTGGGGGGAGTCATTGTTTTCCTTCCTAATATTTTAATTCTGTACCTGTGCATTTCCTTGATGGAAGATTCAGGTTATATGGCGCGGGCGGCATTTATCATGGATAAGATTATGCATAAAATGGGTCTTCATGGAAAGTCTTTTATTCCTCTAATTATGGGGTTTGGATGTAATGTCCCGGCGATATTGGCTTCGCGTACTATAGAAAACCGTAAAAGCCGCCTGATTACCATGCTTATCAATCCGTTGATGTCATGTAGTGCCCGCCTGCCAATTTATTTGTTGTTGGCGGGCGCTTTTTTCCCTCATAGTGCCGGATTAATACTGCTGGTCATTTACGCCCTCGGCATTTTTTTAGCTGTTATATTAGCCCGCTTGTTTAACCGTTTTTTGGTGAAAGGAGATGATACTCCTTTTGTAATGGAACTTCCACCATACCGTATGCCGACAGCCAAATCCATATTTCGGCATACATGGGAGAAAGGAGCGCAGTATCTCAAAAAGATGGGTGGCATCATTATGATTGCTTCCATTGTGATTTGGGCTTTGGGGTATTATCCCCGACATTCAGGCTATAATGATGCATCAGAGCAGCAGGAAAATTCATATATCGGACAAATAGGAAAGGTCATTGAGCCGGTGCTTACCCCCTTAGGGTTCGATTGGAAACTGGGGATTGGATTATTGTCAGGAGTTGGGGCTAAGGAATTGGTTGTAAGTACGATGGGAGTTCTTTATGCAAATGATGCTGATACAGATACGGTAAGTCTTGCCCAACGCATCCCTATAACTCCTTTGGTTGCCTTTTGTTATATGGTTTTCGTATTGATCTATTTTCCGTGTATAGCTACGTTAGCGGCTATTCGGCAAGAGTCCGGTAGTTGGAAGTGGGCTGTATTCACGATGTTTTATACCACGTCATTAGCTTGGGTGGTAACCTTTATTATTCATTTAATCGGAGGAATGTTTGTATGAGTGATTGGCAACAATGGGTGGTCATTGCATTACTTTTGCTATGCTTAGCGAGGATCGGATGGGGAATATATGCTTTTTTTCGTCGTGCCCGTAATAAGGAGAATCCGTGCAATAGCTGTGTAAGCGGTTGTGAATTAAAACATTTGCTGGATGAGAAGCGAGAGAAATGCAAAACGGAACAGAAAGGTACGAAGAAAAAGTGTTGCGGATAGTTGCCGGTTTGAAATTTTGTACTACCTTTGCAACCGCAAACGGCAAAATGGTACCTTGACCGAGTGGCTAGGTAGCGGTCTGCAAAACCGTGTACGGCGGTTCGAATCCGCCAGGTACCTCTAAACCCCCTTTCAGATTTTTTCTGAAAGGGGGTTTTCTTTGAAATGCACTAAAATGGTACTACATTAGGACCATATTGAAATCAGTGCATATATTCCTCATTTGTAGATTTCTGTTAAAATAGTAAATATGTTTGCAATTATATGTGTCATAAAATATACCTTTGTGAAAAGAACTTTATTGTGAACTGATACTATGAATGGAAATAAGAAAATTTGTTGTGAATATATTCATAATAATATAAGAATCGTGTATTGTAAAGTTTGCGGTGCATTAAAGTATCTTTTTTTAGCTCCTGGCAAGATCAATATTTCGATATGCCTTCAAAACAGGAATTCGCTGGCACTGAAGATGGTAGCCGGAATAGATGGAAAGAGTAGTTATTGAGTTCTTATTATAAATACAAATGCAATGAAAATCAAGCACTTCGTCAAAAAGAATGTAGGTATGGTAGGACTATGTCTTTTATCTACGGTTTTATCTGCCCAAGAGTCTTATAAAAATCCGCAGTTAACTCCTTCTGAACGGGCGAAAGATCTGCTTCAACGACTCACACTCGAAGAAAAGGTGGGGTTAATGCAAAATTCGTCAAAGCCTGTTTTCCGATTAGATATTAAGGCATACGATTGGTGGAGTGAAGCGCTTCACGGTATTGCACGTGCTGGTAAAGCTACGGTCTTTCCACAAGCTATAGGCATGGCGGCTTCGTTTGATGATTCTTTGCTTTATAAAGTATTTGATGCGGTAAGTGATGAAGCGAGAGTGAAGTATCGGCAATTTAGTAGTGCTGGACAACATGGACGTTATCAGGGACTTACTGTCTGGACTCCTAATATTAATATTTTTCGTGATCCGAGATGGGGAAGAGGACAAGAAACCTATGGTGAGGACCCTTATCTGACAAGTACAATGGGGCAGGCCGTAGTGCGTGGTTTGCAAGGTAGACCAAAAGCCGGTTATGATAAACTTCATGCTTGTGCCAAACACTTTGCTGTGCATAGCGGACCGGAATGGAACAGACATACTTTTAATGCCGAAAAAATTTCACCTCGTGATCTATGGGAAACGTATTTACCGGCTTTTAAAGATCTTGTTCAAAAGGCTGATGTAAAAGAAGTGATGTGTGCTTATAATAGCTTTGAAGGTGAACCGTGCTGTGGGTCTAACCGGTTATTGATGCAGATTTTGCGTGACGAATGGAACTATAAAAACTTAGTGGTAAGCGATTGTGGTGCAATCAATGATATTTATATGCCTGTTCCCAAAGGACATGGCGCGGAACCTGACGAAGCTCATGCAAGTGCCAGAGCCGTGGCGAGTGGAACGGATGTGGAATGTGGTTCTGTTTACCGGAATTTGTCGGAAGCCGTAAGCCGCGGACTAATAAATGAGGATAAGATAGACAAATCTGTTTATCGCTTGTTGAAGGCTCGTTTTGAGTTGGGTGAGATGGATGATCCGGAACTAGTGCCCTGGATGCAACTAAAAGACAATGTCATTAATAGTCCGGAACATCAGCAACTAGCTCTTCAAATGGCACGGGAAAGCATGGTTTTATTGCAAAATAAAAATAATATTCTGCCTCTATCCAGACAGTTGAAGGTAGCAGTAATGGGACCTAATGCTGCTGATTCAGTAGCGATGTGGGGTAATTATAATGGTTTTCCATATCATACCACGACTGTTTTAGAGGGAATAAAGAATTTGGTTGGCACTGATCGTGTGATTTATACTCAGGGATGTGATTGCGTCAGTGACGTATCATTGAGCAGCTTGTTCAATCAGTGTACACTAAATGGTAAAGCCGGTTTTCAAGCTATTTATTGGGGGAATACAGAATTTAAAGGAGATCCTGTTGCCGAAGATTGGCTCACTACTCCATTAAATTTCTCGGCTGCCGGTGGAACAGTGTTTGCCCGGGGAGTACCTTTGTCTCACTTTTCGGCGCGTTATCATTCGGTTTTTACAGCAGAAGAATCCGGTAAGATTGATTTTTATGTGAAACTCAATGGATATTATAAGCTGTTTGTTGACGGAGTACAGCAAAGTGAAGGAAAATATTTGGGTTTACCCACTAATGTATATTCTTTGGATGTAAAATCCGGAAAATCTTATGATATTCGCTTGGACTATAGTAGCCGCTATGACGGAGTATTAGACTTTGATTTGGGCAAAGAGGTTGCCGTTAATTTAGAAAAGGCGGTTGCAAGTGTTGAAAGTGCAGATGTTGTTGTCTTTGTTGGTGGCATATCCCCCCGGTTGGAGGGTGAAGAAATGGCGGTTAAAGCCGATGGTTTTAAGGGAGGTGACCGAACTAATATAGAATTACCGGCTGTGCAGCGCAAACTACTTGAAAAATTGCATCATACAGGTAAGAAAGTGGTCTTTGTCAATTGTTCCGGTTCGGCTATAGGATTGGTGCCCGAAACCAGAAGTTGCGATGCTATTTTGCAGGCTTGGTACCCCGGGCAAGCTGCTGGAACAGCTGTAGCGGATGTTTTATTTGGCAATTACAATCCGGCAGGACGACTACCTATAACTTTTTATAAGAATATAAGTCAGCTACCCGATTTTGAAGATTATTCGATGAAAGGTCGCACATATCGCTATTTCAAAGGAAACCCATTGTTTGCTTTCGGGTATGGTCTTAGCTATACTACGTTTACATATGGGAAGGCTAGTCTAACAACGCCTGTTATAGATGCCGGAGATTCCATAACATTGAGTATTCCTGTTACTAATGCCGGTAAACGTGACGGTGAAGAAGTCGTGCAAGTCTATCTAAGTCGTCCCGGTGATGTAAATGGTCCGGTAAAAACGTTACGCGCTTTCCGTCGTATATTTATAAAATCCGGTGAATCTCATCAATTGAATATAACGTTAAGTGCAGATGATTTGCAGTGGTTTGATGAGAAGTCCAATACGATGAGATGCGTTCCGGGAGAATATAAACTGCTTTATGGAGGCAGTTCAATCAGAAACGATTTGAAGGAAGTGGGATTTGTGATACAGTAAGTAATAATAGTAAAAAATAAACGATATGAGTATAGAAGAAGCCATGATGGACGGCATTGTCTTTAAAGGAAAAGGTGAAAAGCCGAAAGAAGAAGCTAAAGTGAAGACAAAGGCAAAAAAAACAAGCTATATCCGGGGATTGCATGGTTCGGGTGCGGCTAAAATGAAAGCAACTATTCGGAGGAAACGTGCTAATCGGCATAAAAAGTAAAAAAAACACATTTCTTTTTGTTGAGTTCTGTTTTTTTGTTATATTTACTGAGTCTTTGTTATTTACGGTTATATAAAGCTTTTATTAATTGTGACAATGAATTTTATTCCCGAAAGCAGACTTGAAGAACTGCTGAATGATAAACTCGACTTTCTATTCATATTAAATATGGATGGGATCATCATTGATATGAATTTGGCTGCTATAACCATTTTGGGCTTTAGCAGAGAGGAACTAACCCATAAGCATTTTCTCAGTGCATATGCTCCTAATTATAGGGAAAAAATGGCTGTTACTTTACCTTTGGCCATAAAAGGGGATGTTTTCTCCTGTCCATACCCTTTTGTTACAAGAACAGGTGAAATCATTCCTGTTGATACAAAATTTTATGTTGGTTGGTGGAAGGGAGAAAATGTTCTTGTTGCAGTAAGTACCAATTTGGCTGTGAAATACTTTTCCGAGGAAATATTTCTCAGCATCTTTAATGGCTCCCAAGTGATGATGGCTATTACAGCCATTGATTCCAATACTGTTTTCAATGTAAATAGTGCTTTTTTGGAAATGTTGGGATATTCTTTAGGGGAGGTGTCCGGTAAGACTGTCCGTGAGTTGGGTGTGTATTATAACTATTCTCAAAGGGAAAGTATGCTCAGGCAGTTTGCTGTTGACGGGAAGGCGGAAGGAGAAGCTACAATAAAGACAAAGTCTGGTGAGTTGTTAGATTGTTTGCTTTCATTCAAACGAATAAAGATTCAAAAGGATTATTATTTGCTTGCTGCCATAACCAATATAACTCGTAGAAAACAAATGGAGGAGAAGCTGAAGCATCTCAACTATCAACAGAAATTGTTGGCAGATGTAGCCCAGCTTCTTAATAAATCAGATGACTTTGAAGGTATTATAAATATTGTTTTAAGATTAGTTGGTCAGCATTCGAATGTCAGTCGTGTGTACATCTTTGAGAATACCTTAGATGAACAATTTACAACTAACACTTATGAATGGTGCAATGAAGGAATTTCCGGAAAGAAAGAACTATTTCAGATGGTCCCTTATACCAATGTTCCTTCGTGGAAAAAAATATTGAAAGAAGAAGGGCGAATCTTCTCAGTCGATATTAAAAAATTACCTCAAGATATAATAGATGTCTTGGCTCCGTTAAACGTAAAGTCATTATTAGCCTATCCCATTTATATACAGAACCGCTTTTGGGGATTTATGGGCTTTGATGAATGCGTACAAGAGAAAGTTTGGCTGGACGATGAAGTGAATTTGCTTTTGACCGTAACTAATAATGTAACGAATGCATTGGAGCGAAAACTTTATCTGGATCAGGCCAAAAACAGTGAAATGCGACTCCGAATGGCTCTAAATGGAGCACGTGAGGGATTATGGGAATGGAATCTTCTTACAGATAAAATGTTTTTCACTGATGCATGCTACACCATGCTTGGTTATGAAGCAGATAAGGAGGGAAGAGATCGAAGTTGGTGGGAGGAGCTTATACATCCGGATGATTTGCCTAATGTCTTACATGCTTTCGAGGAACATCTAAAAAGAAAGACGGATTATTATGAAAGCATATTCCGGGTGAAAGATAAGGCTGGTGAGTGGCGGTGGATTTTAGACCACGGAAAAGTTGTGGAAAGGGATAAATCGGGGAATGCCATGCGTGCCGTGGGCACTCATATTGATATTACCAAACAGAAACAAGTAGAGGAAGAGCTGCATGAAATGGTGGTGACCAAAGACAACCTTTTCTCTATTATATCCCATGATCTTCGTGGACCGGTGGGGAATTTTATGCAAATCATTGAACTTTTGACCAGCGATATGGATATTTCCCCTGATATGCGTGCTGATCTTCTCAATGAATTAAGGAGCACGTCAAAGAATACATTCTATTTATTGGAAAATCTCTTAAATTGGTCTCGGTCCCAGCGGAGTGAAATTGTCTGTAATCCTAAAGCATTTATTATTAATGAGCTGGTTGCCCAGAACATTTTATTACTTTCTACTGCGGCCAACCAAAAAACAATAGATCTCCAGTTTGATGAAAAGACTAATTATGAGGTTTATGCCGATTACGATATGATTAATCTGGTTGTCCGCAATCTGCTTTCCAATGCTATAAAATTTACCCGATTGTCGGGAACAATTACGATTAGCTTATCCAGACATATTGAGTTTGTCGAGGTGACAATTGCCGATAATGGGGTGGGTATGTCTGAAGATAGAGTCAGCAAGTTGTTTACGAATAATGAGTTCCACTCCACATATGGTACAAACAATGAGAAAGGTTCAGGTCTGGGACTTGTGTTATGCAAGGATTTTGTTTCTCGAAACAAAGGAACAATAAAAGCTGAGAGTGTTTTGGGACAGGGGAGCCGGTTTATCTTTACTGTTCCACTTAGCGTTCAATAATATTCTGCTAATTTTAAAGAAACGCCCTCATCATAGTATTTTGTGATGAGGGCGCTTTTTACTTACCTATTTCGTCGGTAATATTTCAATCCAATAATCATCAGGATCATGGATAAAGTATAGTCCCATAGACGTGTTTTCAAAACAAACCCATCCTTCTTCTTTATGGTATTGGCGGATAACTTCATAATCTCCCTCAACACGAAAGCAAAGGTGACTTTCATTTTCTCCCAGTTCGTATGCCTGCGTGTGATTTTTCAAACAAGTGAGTTCCAATAGAAACCCAGTGCTGTTATCTGTGAGATATACGAGTGTGAAAGAACCATCTGAAGTCTCTTTCCGATGATGCTCCTTTAGCCCGAGAGCCTTTTCGTAAAAAGCAATGCTCCGTTCCAAATTCGTAACATTAATATTGAAATGATCAAACTTACTTTTTATCTCCATCTGTTTTTATCTTTTATTTCGTCCAGACTTTCACTACTTCGCCTGAATACATACGTGGTTGACCTTCCATTGGCGCCTGAGAAGGTAGTTTTTTACATTCCATTATAATGGAAGGTTCATTTTCTCCCGTAGGATAGAAACGAACAACATAATTTTGAGCTTTTTCCAGTTGTCCGTATGGCTGATCGGGAGTAAATAACGTATAAATCACGGCCTTTCCGGATGTTTTACCCAATGAACCGCCTGCATTTGCAGCCATTATTGTCATATTAAACTGATCTGTGCCAATGACAACTACTAATTTCCCTTTTCCCATGTTAATCATATCTGTTGTTAATTCCCCGGGAGCTGTTTGCTGATACCCGTTTAATTCAGAGGTCTTTGTTTCAATAACGGATTTACCCTGCATCGGTACTGCCTGATTGTTTACCTTAGAGGAACTTTCTTGTTTCAGTAGTTGATTATTGGGGGTAATCACCATAGTGCCGGAAGTAGCAATGCTTTTCTCTTCTTTTTGTTTTTCTTCTTTCTGTTCTTGCGCCATCTCTTCTTGATTCTTGACTGTTGCGCTTAAAGTTCCGGCTGCTTCCATGCAGAGCCCATCTACAAAATCAACTGTTTTTCTCCGCCATTTGGCAAGTCCACGAACCAATTTGGTTTGTGCCTTGTTTAGCGCATATTTATCTGTAATCCATTCCTCTGCCGTGTACTTTTCTTTTCCTTCCCGGTAGCTATAACGTATCTTTTCTACTTTCAATATGCATGTTTCCGGCTGGCAAGTGACAGAAAGTTGATATTGTATCAGCGTACGGTCTAAAGACAAAGCACTGGAACTAAAAACAATCCATTCTTCCCCTATTCCTACAATCTGGCCTTTTACCTGATTGGTATAGACCACACGGCTGATATTATTATTGCTTTTCAAGCGTCCCGTTATCCATTCCAACATCCGGTTGTATATTTCATCTTGCGACATTCCGGGTATACTGAATTCCTTGGAAAATACCACTTTACCTTCTGTTTCAGGTACGGCTCCTGCTAAGTATTTACTGTTATCATCCTTTTGTGCGTGTAGTGTGGCAGGCAAGTAAAGACAAAATAGGGTAATAAGAATTTGTGTTAACTTTTTCATAAATCATATCTATTTTATTAAGTAATATCAAAGCGTTCTCCCCGTTTGGAGATTGTAAGGAAGCGGCAGCCTTTTCTTTCCGCAAATGATTGAAAGGCATTTCCCCCCTCATAATCTTCGCTGAAATGCATAGGGACAAAGATTTTAGTTTTAATTCGTTCTATAAACTGTTCGGCCCCCCTCATGTAGTCTTTTCCGAGGCGTCTGTCCACCGGAAACAAAACGATATCCATTGCCGGAGCGTTCTTTTGGATGTATTTTACCTCTGCCAGAAAGTCAGCTTCGGCTTTGTGTGCTTCTTCGGGAGTGGATTCTTCATTCCAGTGCCAGTTATTAAGGTCACCTGCATGAAAAAAACGCATACCTTGCAGGTCTATTAATAATGAAATTCCGGAATCAGTGGAGCCGAAAGCTTCTATACGGATGTTACTATCTTCGTATACTTCTCCTTTATTAATATATATGGCATCTGTCCGTGATGCCCGCCGATGCTTCAAAATGTCTTTGGAGAAAATATAATGAATATCTTTTTTTCTCTCCTTCCATAAAAGCACTTCTTTGTTAAAGTGGTCAGGATGAAAATGAGAAGATAACACATAACAGGCTCCTTCTCTTTCCAATAAATCATCATTGACCATATTTCGTGCGGAAGTTTCTTCCTGAGAGTCCTTGTAATAGTCAATAATTACAGTGATATTATTCGCTTCAATAGCAAAACCACTATGATAAATATAGTCGAGTTTCATATAACGATCGTTTATAGCGCAATATTACTAAAACACCACATAATACATGTTTTGTAATTGTTATTTTATCTAAATTTTTACTTCGTTTTCCAGAGGCTTACCATTAATAAAGTCTTTAATGTTCTGTAAAGTGGTGGAAGCGATGTTGTTCAATGCTTCCCGGGTAAAGAAAGCCTGATGTGAAGTCACTATGACGTTGTTAAAGGATAGCAACCGTGCCAGTACGTCATCGTCAATGATCCGGTCCGATTGATCTTCATAAAAATATTCGCTTTCCTCTTCGTAAACGTCCAGTCCGGCAGAACCTATTTTTTTGTTTTTCAGCGCTTCTATCAAGGCATTGGTATGGATCAGTTGTCCGCGTCCGGTATTAATAAGCATCACTCCGTCTTTCATTTTACTGATGGAGTAGTCATTGATCAGATATTTGGTTTGTTCCGTAAGCGGGCAGTGCAGGGAAATGATGTCAGAATTATGATAAAGCTCATCCAGTGTGGTATAAACCACCTGATGTTCTCTTGCAAAATTATAGTCCGGATACAAATCATAAGCCAAAATATTCATGCCAAACCCTTTTAATATACAGATCAGTTTTTTAGCTATCTTGCCGGTTCCTATAATGCCGGCTGTTTTTCCGTACATATCGAAGCCTAATAATCCGTGAAGTGAAAAATTTCCGTCACGAGTGCGCCATGTGGCACGGGGAATCTTTCGGTTGAGTGACAACATCAGGGCTACCGTATATTCAGCCACAGCATAAGGCGAGTAAGCCGGCACACGCACTATGGTAATGCCATGGGCATGGGCTGCATTAATATCTACATTATTATAACCGGCACAGCGCAATGCCAGCAGCTTTACGCCGTTTTCCGCCATTAGGGAAATTACCTCGCTATCGGCCGTGTCGTTCACAAAAATACATACTACATCCACCCCCTGTGTGAGGATGACGTTGTTTTTGTTTAAATGCCCTTTATAGAATCGGAGTTCAAAATCATATTCTTTGTTCTTTTCCTTAAAAGATGCCTCGTCATAAGGCTTGGTCCCAAAAAAAGCGATGGTATATGCCATAATTCTGTTTTTTATGAGGTGATTTTTAGCTTTACAAAGTTAACATTTATTTCTATCCGAAAGTTCGTAAGGATATTTTTTATGCCTTATTTTAAATTGTTCTGTTTCACTCTGCTTTTTATTAAAATACACATTCTCTGTACTTTAGTTTAATTTGAAACAATGTATTTAGTTGGCTATTTTATGGTTAAAGTGAATTTATATGCACAAAGTTCTTTCTAATGTGCAATAATGTTGTATATTTGCGCCCGCTAACAATAAAAAAGACTTAGATGAATAAAAAATCATGGATTAGCATCATGATGCTAATAGTTTCAGTTTCAACTTTCGCCGGAGGCATACTGACCAATACCAATCAGCACGTTGCTTTTCTTCGTATGCTGGCTCGTGGTGCTTCTATTGATATAGATGGTGTATATTACAATCCGGCAGGTTTGTCCTTCTTGCCCGCTGATGGCTTCTACCTTTCTTTGAATGGGCAAAGCGCTTATCAAACCCGTGTGATTGATGCTACTTTTCCTTTATTTCCTGAAGAAGGTCATCACCGTCATTATAAAGGTACGGCTTCGGCCCCATTTATCCCCAGCATTCAGGCTGCTTATAAAAAGGGTAATTGGGTCATCTCCGGTAGTTTTGCCGTAGGTGGCGGCGGTGGTAAAGCATCGTTCGATTCAGGTTTGCCTATGTTTGATTCTAAAGTGATGGCAGGTTTGGCTGGTAATAGTAAATTGCAGCAATTAGCGCAGATGACCAATGCCGGAGCTGTGTCCGATCTGTACAGCATTTCTTCGGCTATGGAAGGGCGGCAATTCATTTATGGTGCACAGTTGGGCTTTTCTTATAAAATTAATGACTGGCTGTCGGTTTTTGCTGGAGGACGAATGAACTATTTTACAGGAGGCTACGAAGGCTATCTTACGGCTTCGTTGAAAGATGCCTATAAAGCTTATGTGGAAGATCCAACGCTTTACGGGCTTGAACTCGACTGTGACCAGACCGGTTGGGGACTGACTCCTATATTAGGAGCCGATCTTAAATTTGGAAAATGGAATATCGGGTTGAAATATGAATTTATGACCAGCTTGAATATAGAGAATAAAACCCATAAAAACAGTGATCCCGATGGAGCTCTGGCTGCTTACAGAAACGGGGTGAATACTCCGAATGATATTCCTGCCTTATTAACTGCTGCTGTTGGCTATGAGATACTTCCCACGCTCCGTGCTTCTGCAGAATATCATCATTTCTACGACAAGCAGGCAGGTATGGCAAATGATAAACAAAAAGCGCTCACCGGAGGTACTAATGAATATCTTTTTGGTGTGGAGTGGGATGTACTTAGCCGCGTAAGCATCAGTGGCGGTTATCAGCGTACCGACTATGGCCTGGCCGATGGTTTCCAGAGTGATACCAGTTTTTCCTGTGATTCCTATTCACTTGGTTTTGGTGCCGGTATAAAGCTATCTCCGAAATTGAAATTGAATGTCGCTTATTTCTGGACTAATTATAGCGATTATACCAAATCCATGGATACCGGTTATAATGGTCTCCCCCTTGGAGGTACTGACGTTTATAGCCGTACCAACAAAGTATTTGGCTTGGGGGTCGATTATAAATTTTAGTGCAATATATTCCTCTTAAAGTAGAATCCGCTACGGAGTAAAATTCCACAGCGGATTTTTTATGCTTTTTATCTTTTATTTCTCTCCCTTTCTTTTTTCAGTTTGTTCTGCCAGAGGTAGAAGCTCTTGATAAGCGTCTCCTCTTTAATAAGCTCTTCCATGCCGTATTTCTCCATAAAAATCTGTGTGGACCGCAGGAAGGTGATTCCATGCCTGAACTTGTTTTCCAGTATAAATCGGTAGTAGTTCATTCTCATTTCCCTTTCCACTTCCTTTTCAAAGAGCTCCACATGTTCTTTGCCCATGTAGTTGTATATTCTGGGATCTTTGCCCACCTTTGGCCAGGGGAGTATGAGGGCCAGATTTCCCTCATCTTTCCATGAGATGTCCTTCGGCCTTGTGGTGGTGAGCTGTAAGAGGCAGCTGTAAAGGTTTTGGTTTTTCGAGAATCGTATGGCTCCGTTCAGTGTGCAGTAATCATATTGTATATCCAGATAGGCTTTCAGATAGGGCTTGATCTCTATTCTGATCTCCATCCGTCCCAATAGTTGTTATATCCGTAATTTTTTCTTAGGTTTGCATGGCACAGCCGGTTTTAAAGGGTTTTCCAGGGTTCCGGCTCGACAAACAAACGAATGAAATACAAACGATTACCACAGACACTATTTTGTTCTACGATGAACGGGTCGTTGCTCTACGATGAAGGTGTCTTTCCCCGTAGAGCAAGACCACCTTGCTCTACGAGGAATTTTTCCTTTCTTTTATCCGGTACAAATATCGGTCAAAAAATACGATAAAACTAAAAAATAGCAATGATTGTTTATATCTTATATGTAACTAAACATTCTTTTTATTATTTTTCAATTACCTGTTTAACTCTAAATAAAATGTATAGAAATATAAAATGAAAAAAACTTTGATGTTAACTGAGTACATGACTTCGGTAATGGAAGCTCTGCGCCGGTCAGAACAATATAGTACGGCCCATGTGTATTCCAGTGTCATTCATTCTGTCTCCGCTTATGCGGGTCGTGACTTCCCTTTGTCGGGACTAACTCCTGTTTTCTTAAAAGATTACGAGGACTACCTGATTTTGCAGAAAGGGCTTTCGTGGAATACCTCCTCTACGTATATGCGTTGTTTGCAATCGGTATATAACCGTGCCCTTCGGTCTCAGGAGGTTCCCTTTATTGCGCAATTGTTTAAAGGTGTTTTTACGGGGGTGAAGCGTAATCACCGCCGTGCTCTAAGAGTGGAAGACATGCGTCGTCTACTCTGTGAGTCTCCTGTACAGGTAGAGTGTTCATCTTCTAAGGATTTGGAACCACCGGTTTCCTCAGAGAAGGGTACGAATACCCATAAGGCGCGTACCTGCATGGAACTGATGATCCGTTTACAAGGGATGTGTTTTGTAGATCTGGCCTTTCTTCGCAAGTCCGATCTAAAAAATGGCTATTTAATGCTTCGCCGTCATAAGACACGTATGCCTCTCTGCATCCGTATAACGGATGAAATACGCCGCTTGGCTTCTTTTTATAAAAGCAATGATTCTTCTTCTCCCTATTTGCTAAATATCCTTGATGGTCATCTTCGTGGCTATGCGGCTTACCGAGATTACCAGTGTAAACTACGTCGTTTCAATGCCGCGCTGAAATGTTTGGCTCGCGAACGGCATGTATGTGTAAGTGTTAGTACTTATTGTGCCCGTCACACGTGGGCTACCCAAGCAAAGTATTGCGGCATTCCTACAGCCGTGATCTCTGAAGGTTTGGGGCATGCTTCAGTGACAACTACGGAGGCTTATCTGAAGAGTTTTGAAAATGGCGTTCTTGACCGTGCCAATGCCCAGGTCACCGCTTATATTTTTAATGGGAAGATGAGGAAACGACGATGTGCCGAAAAGACTGGTTCCCATCCTGTTGTTAATAAATTACTTTGCAGGTAACGGATGGTTTCCGGTGCAATGATAGCTAATATCCAATAAATAAGCAAATAAAAACCTTAATAATTTGAAGTAATACTCTATATTTTTCATATTATTCCAATTTGTCTCTTTCAAAAGGCTTGAATAAGCACTTTCCGTTTCATACGGGACAAATGATTTTCTTTCCCGTTCATATGTCTGAACGGGAAATGTCTTTTTATTCTCCTTATATATAATAAAATATTATCTAAATAATTCAGTTTAATGAAAACGGAATGTATTTAAATTGTATCTATCCGTTACCTGCAAAGTAACGGATAGATATCATTTATTATAAATGTAAATATAGTTACAAATAGGTAAATCAAAATATGTTTTTTTTCGTGTATTATTGCAATTCTGGAGCATAAACATACAAATTGATGATAGGAATAAAACGATATGATATAATGAGCGTTCTGCGGTTTTCTGCTCTTTTTCGGTTGGCGATGCTTTTCATCCTGCTTTCCGGTTCGGTTGAAATTAACGGCCAATCCCTTGCAGTGAAGAGTGATTTATTATCTGATGCTTTGCTTTCACCGAATGTGAGTATGGAACCGTTACTGTCTGCACATTGGAGTATGGAAGTGGACATTCATTACCAGCCGTTTTCCTTAGATAGCCGTCGCCGGTGGAAACATTGGATGGGAAGAATTGAATTCCGCCATTGGTCGTGCAGTCCGTATTCCGGATTTTATTACGGCTTCCATACACTTGGTGGCCAGTTCAATGTGGGTGATGTTCATCTTCCCTTCGGTCTATATCGTGGTGTATGCAACTTCCGTTACGAAGGTTGGGCCTGGGGTGGGGGATTATCTGTGGGGTACCAGTGGATTCTTTCTCCCCGTTGGGGAGTGGAAGGTAGTTTCGGTGACGGTCTTGTTTTTGCGGATTACTCCCGTTATCGTTGTGGTCATTGTGGAGAGCGTACGGCTTCGAGCCGGCACAAAACTTACTTGGGGCCTACGCGTGCGGCCATTTCGCTGGTATATCTGCTTAAATAAGAAACATGTGTAAAGTGCATATAAATAAGGAAATAAACAAATAAAGCAAAACAAAAATAAAACTTATGAATTTAAATCGGAAGATAATAGGTATACAAGGTTTGTGCCTGCTGCTGCCTTCTTTGATGTATGGTCAGAGCGCTTACCGTAGACACCTTTTGCTGGATAGTCTGAACTTTTCGGTATCCGGTGGCAAGTTGAAGGTAGGTATGGAAGTGAATTATGAAGGTCTTGACCTGCCTTCAGATGAATATTTAACGTTGCCCCCCCTTCTAATTTCTGGTGTGGAACGTCTTAGACTCCCTTCCATTCTGCTTAATGGTCGTACGCGTCAGAAAGTGTATGAACGTTCCCGTTTACTGGGACGCGCTGTAGGCACTGCCCCATCGGTTGTGGTGAGGGATGGTGCACGTGGCAACCGTCATTTCCGATATTCGGTTTCCGTTCCTTTCCGGGAGTGGATGAGTGGTAGCACACTGTTTTTCCGTACGGAGGAATGCGGTTGCAACGGTTCTCTGGCGAGTGTTTATACAGACAGTATTGCTTCGGATGTATTACTTCCTTCTGTCAAGGTCAAGGGCCTGGAAAAAGATGTGGATGTTCGCTGTCTGTCATGGGTTGAATTTATTCCTGCTCCTTTGGATAGTGCCGTCCTTGTCGCCCCGGCCTGTCCAAGTAGTGGTGTCACATTTGGTGGTCTGTTCTCACAGGCTTATTGCTACCGCCCCGGTTCGGGGGAGTTTAATTCCGTTTACCTGCTTGCTGCACGTCTTTTCCCTGATAATGCGGAAGTTGCAATTAATGCTGCTGCCGTTGCGTTAATCAAGCGAGACACACGCACGGCCCGTCATTACCTGTCGCGTTTCTCTACGCTTCCAGAGGCTTTCAATAACATGGGTGTGCTCTGTGTATGCTCGAGGGCAACCGTGAGAAGGCTGAGGTATATTTGGAGATGACTGTTTCCCGCGGGGTGAAACGTGCATCCGCCGTTCTTGCCGAACTCCGCAACGGGCGCCTGATACATTAAATGCTAATGAATTTAATAATATGATGATGACTAATTCTATATTCCAACCTGGAAGTTGCGAGGCCCAGTCTCGTTTTCCTTCCCGTCCGGTCCGCTTGTCCGGTGTGCGGAAGAAAGGCGTCCGTTCGCTGAAAGTGCTGCTTTTCTGTCTATTGATTTGGCTTTATGCCATATTGTTTGCTGTTCTTGTTTCATCCTGTTCAGATGAATCCGGTTCGGGTTCGGGCTTTTCCTCCTCTCGTTTGTTTCTTCATGTCGGTGGTGTCCCTACGCGTTCCATGGGAAGCAGTCTTCCCTCTGACGAAGGTTCTGTCGGTCGACTGGTTGTGGGTTTGTTCTATGCAGACGGCTCGGTGAATACCATTGTAGAGCCTACGCTGTCTTTCGGTTCTGACGGTACGATTGAAACAGGGAGTATTCTTTGTTCTCCAGGTAATTGCGATGTGATTCTTGTAGCGAATGTTCCGGAAGGCATTTTCTCTGGTGTTCGTTCAAAAAACGAGTTCATCGGGAAAACCCTTGCGCTGACTTCCACAGCAAGTGACGGTGTGCAGTCTTCGGACCATCTTCCGATGTCCGGCATCAGTGATTCTCCGGTTCATCTGGAAGCCGGTGCTTCCGTGTCGGCTACGATTCATTTATCACGTCTGGTAGCCCGTATCTCCATCTCCAGTATTCGTACGGCTTTTTCTCTGGATAATGCCAGTGCCACATTCACTCTGGACCGTATTTTCCTGTGCAATGCGCTTGAATCCTCCAAAGTGGCACCCGGCGATGTGAGTGAGACGATGCCGGACAGCCCGACGTGGCTTCACGGCGGACTGACCGAGGAGCAGCCGGACGGCAGCTACCTCTGGACCGCTGGGGCGGATTTCCTGCTAAACGATGTGACTCCCGAAGGCGGTGTCCAAATTACTTCGGATGCTTATACGGTACCTTACTGGTTCTACGCTTTTGCCAATAACAATACGACCTACCGTACGAAGCTGGTTCTTTCGGGGTATTTCGATCCGGATGGTTCCGCGGGGAGTTCTCCTGCTGTCTATGTGTATTATCCCATTGTAGTAAACCAGGCCCAGACAGGTACGACTATCACCCCTTCGGATGCTTCCAAAACGGACCATGTGGGTGACGGCACGATTGCGCGCAATCACGATTACCGGATTAAGGCGGTGATTAAGGGTGACGGTGAAACGAATCCGGGCAGTGAGATTCATTCTTCAAACCTTGACTTGACGGTTGAAGTGGACGACTGGACCCTTCAGATCGTTCAGGAAGTGGAATTGGATTAGAAATTAAATAAACTATAAAACCGATGATGAAAATAAAGGCGTTGTTCATTTTTCGAGGTTTGGCAGGAGTTATTCTTGCCGGATGTTTCCTGCTGTTTTTGTTGTCGGGTTGCATTCCCGATGATTACAGCGGATGTCCTTCACAGCACGAGAGTGATATTTCCGTAACAATAGGGGTTGGTGATTCCATTACGGACAGTGGTCAGGAGACTCAGATGCCCTGAGTGGCAGTTTCCCTGCAGAAAAGAAAGAAAAACAGATGAAAGAAAAGAGAAGAATGAATACCGGAAGAACTCGTATCAGATTGTGCCACTTGTGGCTTCCGCTTATGTTGTTGCTGGTGTCGTTTCCCATGCATGGTATGGCTCATCCGGCAGATACACTTTACCGTGATTCGGTTTATCGTCAAGTTATTCTTGAGGGACGTTCACGCATGAGCTGTTATTTCTCTTATCCTTCGGGAGGGAGTAAAATTTTGCACGACTACGGAAATAATTCCGCTGAATTGGACAAGCTTGACGGTTTTATCCGCTCTGCAATAGAAGATACGCTGGTTTGTGTGCGTCAGGTTGTTCTGACGGGTTACAGTTCCATTGAAGGGAGTTACGGTTTGAACCGCTGCCTTTCCCGTGATCGTGCCTTCGGCCTGAAAACCTGGCTTGATTTCCGTTACGGTCTTTCCCGGCGGTATGCGGTGGAGGTTTCCTATTTCGGAGAGGACTGGGGTAAACTTCGTGAACTGGTAGCAGGTTCCGATCTGGATGAGAAAACGGAAGTGCTGATGATCATCGATGAAGTTGATTTGTTCAAGGGGCGTGAGAAACGGCTGATGGACCTGAATGTGGGTATCCCTTATCACCGTATGGAAAAGGATTTCTTCCCCTTACTTCGGCGTGTTGAAATCACGGTTGATTACAACCTTCGTCGTATCATCGAGCATCGTTACCGTCGCAAAGTGAGTACTTCCGAATTTGCGGAGCTGCTTGCCCGTGAACGTGCCGCTGTGGCCCGTGAGGAATCCCGTCTGGATTCGTTGCGTGAGGTCCGTGCAGTTCTTTCCCGGCATATTCGTGAAGAACAGGTTCGTGCCCGTGAGGATAGCTTGTTGTGGGTTTTCCGTATACAGGAACGCAGGGTGGAAGTAAAAGCAGGCGAGACGGAACGGAACAAAAATAGAAATAAACATGAGAATGAGCATAAAAAAGCAACTAAAAAGGCTGAAGCCGAAAAGACATATGAGGAAGATAAACGGATAGTGAAAAAGGAGGGGAAACGTCCGTTTATAGCCTTGAAAAGCAACCTGCTTCTTTGGGGTGGTGTCTCCCCGTCGGCGGATTGCTGGAGTGTTGAACGTACCACCTTTATGCCGAACCTTTCGGCGGAGCTGTTCTTTTTCCGCCGTTGGTCGTTGTGTGTGAGCGGCATATATGCCGACTGGGATTATGACGGTGGAAAGCAGCACCTGGGTATCTCGGGCTACCGTACTGAAGGCCGTTTCTGGCTAACAGACGGTGGGTGTTACCACTGGTTCTTTCTGGGCGTTTACGTACAGGCCGGTGATTTTGACCTGCTGAGTACCGCCGCTTCGCTTATATCAGCGGGTGAAAGCCATTGTACGGGTACTTACATTGAAGGTGGACTTTCAGCAGGTTGTTATTTTCCGCTGGGTTCCCGTCTGGGCCTGGAGGCCGGTGCCTGCGGGGGGGGGCGTCGCAGTGAGGGTAAAGCTTATGATGTGGAGGGTGATGAACGTTATTTCAACCATTCGGTGAAAAAGTCGCGTATGGGGCTGACCGGTCTGGTCATCAGTCTGAGTTACCGTTTCGGGAGAAAATAAGGATAAATAAAGCGTAGGAATTGAAGTGAACGAAACAGAAGCAATGAAAGCGAAGAAAATGATGATACTGGCTGCGATAAGCGTAGGTGGATCTCTGGGCGGTTGTACGGAGGTTTCGCTGGGCTATCCCTCTGATGAAGGGCTGGTTCGGATTATGCCCGACTGGACCGGGCTTTCTGTTCCTTCCCGTGCCGCCTGTATCTTTTTTCGCGGCGGTGAACCTTCCACTTCCTATGTATATAGGGAGGTATCTCCGATATCTTTTTCCGTTCCGCTTCCATCAGGCACTTATCGTATGCTAGCTTATAACAGCGATGCTTCGGGGGTGACTTATTCCTCTTTGCGTGAGGCTGACTCGGCGCGTGTTTCACTAAATTCTACGGAACAACCGGGCGGGGTTTATGCCTGGTCTGGTGAAGGTTTGAGTGTGCTTGCAAGTGATACGGTTGAGGTACGTACGGTTCCCCGTGCCCTGGTAAAAACGCTGACGCTTCATTTTCAATTGAGGGGTCTGGATGATCCGTGCAGTCTAAAAGGACTGTTGTCGGGTGTTTATCCTTCGCTGCTGCTTTTTACGGGCGAGCCTCCTGCTTCGGCCATATCCTCAGCTCCGCAGACAGCCGTAGCTTTCAGTGCGGAGCTGAGCCCGGACACGAAAGGCAGTTCTCAACTATCCGGAAGTTCTTCCGTTCGACTGTTCGGTCTGCTTGACCCTGAGAACGGTAGTTCCTATGATAATCGCCTAAAGTTGACCCTGTATGATTCGGAAGGCACAAGCCGTTCGGCGGAAGTGGGTCTGAGTGGTGTTCTGACGGAGATCTTGGCTGCCTGTTCGGGTGAATTGACAGTTGAAGTTCCTGTTGAGATTTCCATTGATTTGCAATGGACGGATTCAGCTCTGGTGGCTTCGGTGAAAGCGTGGAGTCTGGGTGAAGGTAGCGGAAAAGTATAGGCAAGAGATAAGATAATGGGGTAGAATGGATAAATATAAATAGGTGATGAGGTATATTTATTACTTAAAACGTAAAGAAATGAAATTTAAATTACAACTGATCGGTCTAATATTGACGGTTCTCCTGCTCCTGTGCTGCACAGAGCGTGGAGACCTGTCTTCTTCGGGATTGATCCGTCTGGGTGCCTCCCGTGAAGGCTATACCCGGAGTTCGGTGAACGACCTTGCGGGTCTTTCGGCCGTAGGCGATCGTGTGGGTATCTACGGGGTGGTGACCGCGAACAGCGACGCCCTTTCTTCCGCGCTGACGGATGAGTGGAATGTAACCCCGCTGATGGATAATGTTTGTACCACCTCCATCAATGCCTCTACGGGTGTGCTCTCTTGGAGTGATGCCTATGCCTATCCGCTGGAAGAGGGTCAATACGTTAAATTCTGTGTGTACCACCCCTATGCTTCCCCGGGTACGTCAGGTGATAATTACGTGGAGTCCCGTACAGGCGCTTCCCCGCTTCTTCATTTCACGCTGAGTGGTGAAGAGGATGTGATGTGGGCCTCTCCGGTGCTTGGTTCCCGTACGCAGTCCCCCGATGGTCTGGCTTTTAGCCATGTGTTGACCCAGCTCCGTTTCTGTCTGGTGGATGATGAAGGTAATTTTGCAGGGACTAATCTGACCGCCCTTCGCTTCAACGGGGTGAACACCACCTGTTCACTTAATCTTGAAACAAGTGAACTAGGTAGTTGGGGTACACTTTCGGATGCGGTGACGTTTCTCCTTTCGGAATCTTTTGCTGACGGGACTTCTTCGGTTCCCATCTCCGGGACAAGTACTTCCCCGCTGTCCTTATCGGGTTCTGTGATGCTCCAGCCGGGACTATCTTCTTTCAGCCTGAGGGTTGAAACCGATAACAAAGGCAGTTTTTCGAATGTGACGATCACCCCTTCGGGTGGTGAGGGCACTTTTGCTGCGGGTCATTCCTACCTGGTGAGGCTGACCTTCCGTGAGCGTACGCCCGTTGCCCTTGCCGCTACGGTCACCCCGTGGGTGATGGACGGCACGGGTGAAGGTACGGTGCAATAGGAGACGGAATGAAGAGGACTTGAGATAAGATAAATTAAAAATAGCATATATATAAAGAATAGCATTGGAAATGGAAGAAATGACCCCCAAACGATTATTGATATGAAAAGAATTGTATTATCGGTGCTTGTCCTGACAGGATTGTGGGGCTGCACGCAGAGCGAACTTGTTTCGCATGAAGAAGAAAATGTGGAAATACGTCTGAGATCCACGGCCCTTTCCGTGGAGTCGGTGACCAAAAGCGCTACCCGTTCCGCCTTTGAGGGCGGCATCAGTAGTGGCAATACGCTGACCGCCCGTGTACTGGCTTCCAGTGCAACCGGAAATTATACTTCCACTTATTTATCCGCGGACGGAACGATGACTTTTAATGATGACGGCCTTACCCAGGTTGGTTTTAATACCACTCCGCAGTATTATCCGGTGAACAATGCCAATGTTTATTTTTGCGGGTTGTATCCCTCTACCGGTTGGGATGCAGATCAGACCATCACAGCCAGCTTTACTTTTCATGGAAACGAGGATGTGATGTCCGCCGCACAAGTTTCGTCAAAGAAGGATGAAGCCAAGGGAGGTACATTTAAGACACTGAATTTCAATCACCTGCTTACGCAGCTGGTTATTAGTGTGGTTGCGGAGAATGATGCTGCGATCACCGCTTGGGGCAATCTTCAGACCCTCAATTTGTCCAAGGCCGGTGGAGATAATCCGAATTCGGCGGTGAAAGTGACCTTGTCTAGCGGCGCGGTGGCTGAGAATGGCTTTTCAAGTCCCCTCAGCGATAACTCTTTTAAATTCTGGGTATGCAATCCCGGTCCCGCATCGGAAACGGCTTTTAGCGGTCAGAGCAAAGCTTTGACAACGACGGCTACCGTGGTGGCTTATTCGATGGTTTGTCCGATAGCAGCGGATGGGGCGGATGATTACACCCTTTTGGTGACCACAGCCAATTCCGGCGGTGCGGTAACCGTACCGGTCAACCTGAAGGCTACAGCCGGTGGTGCAGCCTATTCGGGGAATACGCAGGGGCGGAAGTTTGTAGTGACCCTGACATTTAAGTCCACCGAAATCCAGGCGCTCGGTTCGGTGACGGACTGGGTGAACGATGGGGGAGGCAGTGAAGTGATTCAGTAAGTGTTGAAAGACCAATGAATAAACAAAGAAAAAAATGAAAGAGAAAAAGTATATCCGGTCTCTGACCGGTAAGGTAAGTCGTTGCAGCGTTCTTTGGGGGACGATGCTATGCCTGTTCCTGCTTCCCTCCGGTTGTTTATCGGATGAAAGCGGCAATGGTTCGGATAATGATTTGGTTGAGATCCGTCTGAATGGCGGGATCAGTTCGTCCACATCGGTTTCGACGCGTGGTGATGGAATGTTCAATGGTACGGATACCTGGCCGGACGATCTGGCAGTGCGTTTTGCGCGTGCGGACAAGGCTACGGATTACACTGCGGGCTATTTGAGTACTCCCCTGGATGCAGTTGTTAACAAAACGGCTACTGGTGATGTCACCAAAACCCATGTCATTACCTTTGGAATGGCCCTGAATCCCTCTCCGGCCTATTATCTGGCCAATGGGAATAAGAGTAAGCTGATCGGGTGGTATCCGTCTACGGGGACCTTTGATCCAAGTGCCCATACGGTCGCTTTTCCGGCTGCAACCCTTGACGGTTCCACCGACCTGATGGCTACGGACTTGTACGAAGGAGACAAAAACGCCAAAATCACCTCTGTTGCTTTCAATCACCTGCTGACGCAGATCAGTGTCAGGGTTTATACGGAAAGTACAACTACGTCCACAGTGTGGGGTACGCTGAGCTCCGTTGCGATTGTGGGAATGAGCCGGTCGTGCATCGTAACCCTTCCGGCAGCTACCGCAGCAACTACAGGCGGTACGGAAAAAGTGACGGCGGCCTTTTCCGGTTCAGATAACCTTTCCCTGGTGGAAAAAAATCCTTCGGGCAACTCGGATATCAGTTATCCCGTAACTCCGGGCATTGGTGCCGGTAATTCCGTGCTGGCCGGTTATGCGATGTTTGCTCCACAGACAGACAGTGATAATACAAATAATAAAATTACGCTAACGGTGATCACCTCGGCGGGTGGAACCCATACGGCCGCCATTCCTGCTCCCGACGGCGGTTTCAAGGCCGGATCTTCGTATGTGGTGACGCTGAAGTTCGGTGCAGCCGAAATAGAGCCGTCGGTGAGTATCACGGACTGGCAACCGGGAACAACTCCCGGGGAAGTGGAAATATAAGAATGATAATCGGATGCGGAAACAGGGAATAAACCATATACTACTTATAAACCGGCTCATCGTCGCATTGGTGCTGCTATCTGGTTGCCGGGGCGGGGATGATCCTTCCCTCACGGCCCCCTTCGCGGTGTCCTTCACGGCTGTGGGGGTGGGTGTGACGGTTTCCACGCGTAGTGAAACCTCTCCGCTTCCCTCCGGCACCACACTCCGTATCCTTGCTTTCCGACGTACAGGCGCCGCGGCTGATCTTTCCGCGGATGAATATAGGGGTGAAGGCACCTATGAAGTTCCTTCGGATGAGGGTGGCGGTATTTTGAGAGCTGTCAGTCCGCTGTTGCTTTCGGCAGGAACCTATGATTTCTATGCGCTGACCCCCGCTCTGGCGGTTACCCGTGGAAGTAACGGGGCAGGCAACACTTATGCCGTGCAGGTTGAAAATGGGACGGACTACGCCACATCGCTGACAGAGTCTGTAACGGTGAGTGCAACGTCGCCTTCGGTGAATCTGGACGCACTGATGCGTCGTTGTACGAAAGTGACCTTCGCTCTTTCTCCCAAGGGGGATAACATCACGGCGGTAAATATTTCTTCTGCCGGGATAACGAACATGACGGATGCTCCGGTGACGGGCGGGCTGAACGAAGCGCTGAATGTCTCCGGCCTTTCCAAAACCACGGAGGTGAGTGTGAGTGATTTCACCGCTCCGGACAGCAGCCAGCCCCTGGTGCAGGAATCCTCCACAGTGGTATTGCCCCGTGAGGCGGGTGCTTTCAGCTTTAAGATGGTGGTGGAATACGATAACAGCGGTAAAACCACGGAGCTTTCCGCTTCGCTTCCCGCTGATCTGGCCTTTTCAGCAGATACGCACTATACCTTTACGGTGAAGATGCGCGGCGAGCGTGCCGACCTGGTACTGAGTGTCTCTCCGTGGATTGATTCGACAGATTTCAGTACCGATATGGGTGGTCCGGATGTGATTGAGATCGTGATAGGTGGCTGGACGGATGTGTACTGGGACAGTAGCAATACGGATACCGGTGGTGGTAATAGTGTATTGGTTGTTTCGGGTTGGGAGGCCAATCCGGCATGGAATGATGAGTTCGGCCGTTATCCCGGTCTGGGTGTGGTTTGTACGACCTGGCAGGATGTGCTCTGGACCAGCCATTCGGGTACGGGTGGGGGAAACGCCGGTTTGGTTCCTGATAACTGGAATACGACACATACCACCGATGGAACAAACGGTGGATCTTTGGGCGGGGAATAATCACCCGATTTGAATGAGTGTAATTAATAAAGAAAAAAAATGATACGAATAACGAAAATAGGAACTGTGCTTGTTTTAGCTTTTTTATTTTGCTCTTCCTGTGCTGACAATTCAATTGATTCTGTGAATGGCACTCCTGGAATTCAGGGAAAAACAGTCAGGCTGATGCTTTCTTCTTCCTCTCTCCAAGTATCAGGTGGTACAAGCCGTTCTGTGGGAGAAGGAATGAATGTCTCGTTAGGCTCCACCGAGGCGAGTGCAACCCGTGCAGTAACAGAAGACAAAATAGACAATGTTTGTGTATTTCAATTTGCCGGAAGTGCGGAATCCAGTACCGCTGTTCTGAAAAGTAAAACTTATGTGAGTGATCTTATTGACCGCACGTTGGATGTTTCACTGATCTCTTCCACGATATGTTTTCTTTACGTTTGTGCCAATGTGGGAGATATTACGAATGATTACACGGTGGACAGTTCCACTTATCAGGACTTGATGAATGCTTCGCTTTCCGTTTCCAGTCAGGCGGATTTCAGCAGTCTGCTACCTATGTGCGGGGCCTCGGCTACGCTGAATTTGACCACCATGACCGGTAATATTGATGTGAGCCTGACCCGTCTGGTCGCAAAGGTCTCTTTTACCTGTAATTTGAGCTCCCTGCCTACAGGTGCTACCTTCAGTATTACCAATGCTACTTTGCGCAATGTTCCGAAGTCGGTTTCTTATGTGGCTCCCGCTACGGGTACACTGACCTCAACCACGACAGTGGATTCTTATATTGGCACGGGTGCTATAGTAAATGAAACGGCTGCGACCACCACTTACGTGTGGTACATGCCTGAGAATCTTCGTGGAACAGGGACGTCCATCAGTTCCTGGACGGAACGGATTTCAAAGAATGCCCCTGCTTATTCCACTTACATTGAGTTGACCGGCAATTATACCCCTGTCAGTGGAGGTGAAACTTATGAAGCAACTTATGTAATTTATCTGGGTAATGCAACGGATATGAATAATTATGATGTGGTGCGTAACCATTCTTATGCGGTGACTGCTACAATTAAAGGTATTAATTTGGCAGATGAGCGCGTTACTACGGATACTAATTTAAGTGCCGGTGGTTTATCAAACTGCTATCTGGCTTCAACTTCGAACCACTGGTACCGTTTTACGGGTACGACCCGTGGTAATGGGAACACAACGGATTATACTTCCACTTATACAGGTATTAGTATTATGCCTTCCGTAGTGACTGATGCTTCGGATGCGGTGACTATTCCGGCAGCGCAGATTGCAGATGCGGTGATTGTGTGGGAAACGTCCGATGGGTTGGTCAGTCAGGTGCAATGGGATTCCGAATCGGGTTGTGTAAAATTCAAGACGGGTGATACTACGGCAGGCAATGCGGTGATTGCTGTACGAAATTCCAGTGGTACCATTTTGTGGAGCTGGCATATCTGGCGTACAACCTTTGATTTGGCAGGCCTGAACGAAAATCATGTGTTACAAATTAAAACGAATACGAATTATTCATGGTACGGGACTTTGGTTGGTGATGCAGCCATGAAAGAGCGTAAATTAGTGATGATGGACCGCAATTTAGGCGCTTCCGGTACGGACTGGGCTACCAATAAAGGGGTAAATTGCCTTCATTACCAGTTTGGCCGTAAAGACCCGCTACCCGGAGGAGGTACGGTTGAAGGAAGTGGTGAAGTAAACGGGGATATTACACTCTACGGTTACGGTTCAGGTACTTCAAACGGGCAGTTTACCATTGTCGGTAAAGCGAAAAGTACAACAACCCTGCAAAGTGAATCTTGCACTACAGCTCAGAAAACGGTTGATTACACGATTCAGCATCCTGAGGCCTTTATTTATAGTAATATAACTTCCGGTACTTATACCCGGGATAATACGGGTTATAGCTGGATATATACAGCGACGCTGACTTCGCCGGATTGGGAAATCTCCAATTGCCTTTGGGGGGATAATAATCTGGCTAACGGTGGTGTGAATGCCGGCTACCTGGATCCCGTTCCGTGGGACGGGAATAAAACGATATATGATCCCTGTCCCGCAGGTTGGCGTGTTGCTCCGGCTGATGCCTTTACCGGAGTGACACACGATATTACCAACGGACGAAGTGGTAATAGCGATCAAGGATGGATAAATATAGCCCCTGCCAATATTTATAATACCGGTTGGTCTACGGGTTGGGCTTTCCGTTTCGGAAGCGAATCCACGGATACCAGTACCTTCTCTCCGGCGTCCGGCTCTCGCGACGCGGGCAGTGGTACGTTGTGCAACGTTGGTGTCTACGGTTACGATTGGCTTTCTTCGTCCGGAGGTGCCACGAGTTTGAACGGGAGCAGCTTAGGCTTCACTTCGAGCATCGTGCGCGTTGCGTACGAGAGCTACCGTGCGCACGGCTTCCCCGTGCGTTGCGTCCAAGAATAACCGCGGCACGAGAGTGTCGCTTATTCGATTTTTGATTTTTATTGCTTGGGGCTTTGAAACCATGAGTTCCAGTTATTTATCGAGAGTACCGCAGGCCCTGCTGCTTGCGGTAGGGTGATAAGTAAATTCAGCAATCCACTGGCGGTGTAAAGACGTATAGGACTACACGTGGTACGATAACTATTTCGTACACGTCCCGAATTACGTATCCGCTAGTTGTCCATACCAGTTTGTACGGACGTTGGGGAGGTCTTCTTTTCTTCCGTCGGCACATTCATTTTCAGTGATTGCTTTTTCCGGCCTCCGGTTTGCGCAACAACTCGAATGGTGCGTTAAGCAACGTAGGCTCCAACGGTTACGGTTGGCTGTCTGCTCCCGGGGGTGACTCGAGTGTGAACGGGGTCTACCTCAACTTCAACACGGGCAATGTGAACGTTGCAAACGAGACCAACCGTGCGAACGGCATGTTTGTGCGCTGCGTCCAAGAACTTACGTACTGGAACATTTTTTATAAATTTTTCGAAAAACCGGAAGAGTAACGGGATGCTTACTTGGTATATTTTTCCCCGCTTTTCCGGCCATGACTGCGTCGGATGCCGATGTGATATCGTTCTCCGGAGCATAATTTGTTTGTTTGTAAGGTTCCTCTCAGGCGTGGGAGGAACCTTCTTTTTGAGACTAAACTTTAAATTAATATATATGATATGACTGCAAAGGAAATTATTCAATTGGAGAGCAGCAATTATACTAACATTTATTTGCTGCATGAAGGTGTTTTTGGGAAAGCTTATGAAAAATCGGTATTTACTTTTTTTTCGCAGATACGCTGTTATAAGCCGGTGAGAAAATGGCTGCAAGTGTTGAAAGGAGATTTAAAGTGAAAAGTGGTTTGATCTAAGATTGTATCTGTAAATACAATGATGTATGTTTTATAATAAATATATAAAAGTAGCAGTAGTCTTCTAATTTTCTACTGAGGTTCGGCATAAACATATGTTTGTTTCAAGCCATCCCTATCTCTCATTAAAAGCACTATTTTGCTTTTAGGTGTTAGCCATATGGCTTGCGGTACAGAATTGATATCTTTGTACGAAAACAGTTCTTGATATTTCTCCATCAAATTATCTGCTTCGCGATCGTACACTGGTTGCTGATAGATGGAAGAGATGTAATCATAAAGAAATTGATGACTGAGTTCGGCAAATTCATTGTCATCGTCAATAGTCTGTTGCAAGTAAAGTTGAATGCTAGGTGTATCACCATGCATCAGCCGTAATGCAGAGAGAGTGCGCGTGTCGTTTAACGCGTTGTTAAAGCCGATAGAAGTCTTATCGGATACCTTTACTTCGTCCCAATTGTACATTAAGAAGTCCTTTTCGTCCACAACCTCAACTTTCAAAGTATCGCTATAAACAACTTGGTTGTCTTTATAACAAAGCAGATAAGTCTCATATTCTCCCGGCAAGTAGAATGTCTGAGACCAGAGAGATACCAATTTACACCCGGAGTAGCTATTGCCTGTTTCAATTGAAAATACTTTCATACGTCCTTTCTGTGCCGGTGAGCTCCAAGTGATGGAGTCGTATATTTGTTTCAATTCGGAGAACGAAACATCTAATCCTTTCTCATCTTTATTCAGTAGAAAGAACTCAAACAGATGGAAGATGTTTCCTCTGTTCTCTGTGGCAGTCAATTTGAATTTATAGCTATCGGATGAAGTTTCCGGTTGTTCGGGGTCCGGTATATCGGGAACTATTTCGTTAGCATCATGCGAACAAGAAGTGAAAAGTATAACCAAAAGGAAAGTAAATAAAGTCTTCATATCTCTTTCATTTAATTAAATTGATACATCATTGTTCATTGTCGGTTTTGACGTATCCCACAAACCTATTGAAGTCTGTTTGTTCATTTTCGCTAAGCTCAAGATAGAAAATCTGGTCGGAGAAATTATATCGAAGCCGGTAATTAAAGATAAGTTCATCATCATTCATATGAAGATACAGCATATTACTGCCGCTGAAGTCATCCCAGATATATTCTTTACGGCCTTTGTTTCCGTTCTGCGTAAAGTAATCTATCACTATGTGGTTCTTCTCTTTGTATGTTGATTCGTAATGAAACATGCTAAGCGTGCTGTAGGGATATTGTCCGTATGCAAGCTTACCCTCCTCGTTGTAGACCGATTTCCATTTACCGTAGAAGCTCCACTTATTATCCCTAATGAATTGTTCACCGTTGTCCAAGGTCAGCACATCACCGTCCACTTGATAGGAAAAGTGTTTTTTCATTCCATCCACTATCACTTGTATTCCACCGTCTTCTGCGCGTTGCCAGGTATATCTAACCGGCTGTTTTACTATTCCGGTATTGTCAAAACACCTGTAATAGGCATCGCCTTGCGATCGGAAGTTAATAGAGAAATTATATGACGATTGTTTTTCCGTGTTCAACTTGCTGATGAACCATTCGCCCAAGATGGGAATGTTAATGGTATATTCCTTATCATTGAAAGTGAGAATGGCACCGTTTACACTGTAAGAAGATTCACTGATAGTGCCATCATCCAACTCTATTAAGAGAAAGAGCTTTTCGTCTTCCCATTTGGTTCCCCATCTAAGTGAACCGGTTTTCTTTTGTTTGATGTAAGAGCCGTTACCGTCATCGGATAACACTATTTTATCGGCTATGCCGCCTTCCGCTCCTGTTTTTTGTGCCGTCCATTCTCCAACTAGCTCAGAGTCTTGTTTGACGCCTTCAAACTTATCCGAAACGGTGTCATCGGATGAACATCCTGCCATCACAATAAGCAGAAGAAATGTAAATATTAATTTGTATTTCTTTTTAGAAACTCCCATTTTTGCCATATGTCTTCTAATATCAAATTTTCCTCTTATTTGACTGTAAAGGTACATAATATTATCTGGTATTAGACATTACTCTTCAGAAAAGTGTAGTTTGTGTACATGAAAGAGTTGGTCCATACATTATGTTTTGATTAAGAAGCTAGTTCAGTTCCTTAAAATAAAGTTAGTCTGACTTTTTGGCTTAATCTTAACGGACTTGCTTCTCTTTTTTTTCTCTTTATTTCCTTATTTGTGGTTTTATAATCGGACTTGGCTATAGAAAAAATCTGCTAATTAGGGATAATGGCTTTTTAAGTAGGTCCGTGTGGGTATTCTGAGGTAAAAATGGAAATGATTGCATCTGGAAAAGTGCATTTAAAGTGTTCATTTGACTTCTGGAGAAGTTGCCTCATCTTTGCATCGTTAACGTTAGCAAAGAGATTATAAACATGAATCATTAATTAAAAAAGAAAGAAAATGAGCGTTTTATTTAAAAAGATTTTAAGACGTGTGAATCCTGTTGATAAGGATTCAGCAAAAAAAGTTTATCCGATGATAACCTACAAGTATGGAACACCGGCAACTCTCGATGATGTAGCGAAGGAGATCAGCGGTTCATCCGGTGTTAGTGAGGGCGAGACTATTAGTGTGCTGAAAGATTTTCGTACGCAATTGAAAAAAATATTGCTTAGCGGACGTGCGGTGAATATAACCGGCCTAGGGTACTTTTATCTGGCTGCCCACAGTGATGGTACAGATAAAGCGGAAGATTTCACGGCCAGCGATATCAACGGGCTCCGAATTTGCTTCCGTGCCAATAAGGATATTCGTATAACAGCATCGGGAACCACCCGTTCCGACGGATTGAGCTTTAAGGATGTGGATCGTATTAATGATGATGGATCCGATGATTCCGGTAGTGGAGAAGGTTCGCCTTCCGGTGACGGTGGAAGTGGGTCTTCTTCCGGAAGCGGTGGCGTAATAGATGATAACCCATTAGGATAAAGCTACTTAAAGAATATAGTAGTAAACTGATTTATTAAAAACAAAAAAGAAATGAGTAAAATGAAAAAATCTGTTTGGAATACGATCCTGAAAGTGGTCATCGCTGTGGCATCTGCCGTGCTGGGTGCATTGGGTGGCAGCGCAATGAAGTGATTGTGCAGATGTAAAATAGAATCTGCAAAGTGAATGGAAAGAGACCGGTCTGTATAATAAGAACCGGTCTCTTTTTTATTTCTATTTGTAGATAAGTTTACTCTTTGACTCTCCAAACAAATTATCCCCCAACGTAGTGATTTTATTGCCGGTGAGTTGTACATGGCGAAGATTATCACATCCAATGAAGGCTCCATATTCTATAGCGGTCAGGCTGGCCGGAAGGATCAGAGTTCCGCATAAACGTCCGCATCCGCTAAATGCCCGTTGTCCGATGCTTTTCAGTGCATGAGGCAACTTGATGTTCAAAAGGTATTTCTTTTGGGTGAATGTATATTCGGGAATAGCGGTTGCATTGCATTTACTCAGGTCGACAGATACAAGATTGGGCATATAGTCGCGTATGAGTTTAAAATCGGCTTCGTCTAACTTTCCTTCAACGCTTAAGAAATTAATATCTTTAGGCTGTAATCCGACTTTGACCAGTTCACTACCCAAGCTTCCCATTAATCCGACTTGTACCTGTGCCTCAACCGGCTTACCTTCTATAATGGAAAATGTTTTCCAGCCTTTTTTACCTCGATAAGCATCACTGGTCCCTATTGGAATAAAAACGGCTGTGGTGCTGTCGGCCATTGCTTCGGGTAGTAGGTTGGGAGCTGATTTCCGACGTATCTGACATATCTTTAGCTGATTGCATCCCTTAAACGCTGCGTCTTCTATGTTTTTTGTCTTGTCTGAAAGAATGACCTCCTGTAAAGAGCTCTTTCCTTCGAAAGTGCTATCGTTTATTTGTCTGCAAAAAGCATAAGCGGGAATACAGTTCATTGGGTAGACATAGAAGTGATCGGTGTAGGTACCTTTTTTCCCGATATATAATCGGATGGAGGCATTGGATATATCCAACACTTGCAATTTTTTGAATTCATCCCTCAGATGCTTGAAATCAATGGCATTGAGTTTCCCCGTCAGAGTGAGGTGGGTGATATTGTTGGCTTCCCCCTCGGTTAACAGGGAAATTAGGGTACCAGGTTTATCAACATAGTATGTCTTACTACTTTCAGGTGGTACAATGACTCTTTGAGAGGCTGTTGCAGATATGCTGGCAGCCAATATTATAATGGATAATAATTTCTTCATGTTGTTATTAATAGTGAATATGCATAGACAAATATACACTTTTTGTGAGAGAATATTCGCTCTTTTTACATTTATAGGTATTTTTGCCTACCTATTAACATAAAAACAGTATAATGGAACAATTGAACAGTAAAATATTTGCATCGACCGCTAAGATAGGAACATTTCTCGTCTTACTCATTCTTTTTTTCAGCTTCTTTTCTGTGATTCTCAATTATTTGTCAAAGGCTTTTCCGGTACTTGAAGACCAAATACTTATTCAGACTTTGGCAGAAGTCGGTCTGCTGGCAAGCGGTGGATTGGCGGCTTTTCTGATTCTAAAGTTTTGGGACCACTTGCCTTTCTCAAATTTGGGATTATCACCAAATGGACGGGTTGTTGACATGATGTGGGGGACACTTACTGCTGCAGGACTTTATGCCGTTGGATTCGGATTGTTGCTGATGTGGGGTGAGGTGAAAATTACAGGTGCACACTTTAATGGAAGTTATCTAATACAAATGTGGATATTCATGCTGGTAGTGGCTGTTACGGAAGAACTGATTGTGCGGGGTTTTGTTTTGGGACATCTGCTAAATGCCGGAGTAAATCGTTTTGTGGCCTTATTTTTGTCTTCTTTATTGTTTTCGTTGATGCACTTCTTTAATCCAAATTTCTCGTTTTTACCTTTTGTGAATATTGTGCTTGCCGGACTTTTGTTGGGTTCCACCTACATATATACCCGAAATCTATGGTTTCCGATAGCTCTTCACTTGTTTTGGAACTGGCTTCAGGGACCTGTGCTTGGTTTTGAAGTGAGTGGGGGAGATATGGGTGCAACCTGGCTTACCCTCAAATTGCCTGAAAATAACCTAATCAATGGAGGTACTTTCGGCTTTGAAGGTTCGCTGGTGTGCACTGTGTTAATGATTGCTCTTACGATTCTGATTCTGGGAATGCAGGAGAGAAAATTAAGAAAGAAACAAAGCTTGTAAAACGATCACTCTTCTATCCGTTTTAAAGCGATGCGTTTACGTTCCATATCGATGCTTAACACTCTGACCCGTATTTGTTGATGGATATGGACCACCTCGTTGGGGTCCGAAATGTAACGATCGGCAAGTTGGGATAAATGGATAAGCCCGTTTTCCTTGATGCCAATGTCAACGAAAGCTCCGAAGTTTGTGATATTGCCTACAATACCGGGCAATTCCATGCCTTCGCAGAGGTCGTTGATGGTGCGTACGTTTTTGTCGAATTCAAAGAATTGGATAGGTCCCCGCGGATCGCGTCCCGGTTTGTCTAGCTCTTGCAGGATATCTTTGAGGGTTGGTATTCCGACAGTTGCAGAGAGATAGTTTTCCGGATTAATTTTTAATCGCAGCTCTTTATTGGAAATAAGCTCCGTGATGCTGCATTTCAAGTCTTCGGCCATCTGTTTTACAATGTAATAGCTTTCGGGATGGACGGCGGTATTATCAAGTGGATTGTCAGCCTGTGGTATGCGAAGGAAACCTGCACATTGTTCGAAAGCTTTAGTTCCCATACGTGGAACTTCCATTAGCTCTTTACGAGAGTGGAAGGCTCCATGTTCGGCACGGTAGTTTACAATGTTTTGGGCTAGTTGCGGACCTAAGCCTGAAATGTAGGTCAGTAAATGGCTACTGGCTGTATTTAGATTTACACCAACCAGATTGACACAACTTTCTACGGTTTGATCCAGAGACTTTTTTAGTTTATTCTGGTCGACATCGTGCTGATATTGTCCCACACCTATGGATTTAGGATCGATCTTGACTAATTCGGCCAGCGGGTCCATTAATCTTCGGGCTATGGATACGGCTCCCCGTACGGTAACATCATATTTGGGAAATTCATCCCGGGCTATTTTGGAGGCTGAATAGATGGATGCTCCTTGTTCGCTAACGATAAAAATCTGAATAGTTTGTTTAAAAGTTTGCTTCTTTAAAAAGTCTTCTGTTTCCCTGCTGGCTGTACCATTGCCCACAGAGATGGCTTCTATCTGGTAAGCTTCTATCATTTTTTGTAATTTGGATGTTGCGTCCTTTTCTTTATTAACAGGAGGATGTGGATAGATATTTTCATTGTGCAACAAATTACCCTGGGCATCCAAACATACGACCTTACACCCTGTCCTGAATCCCGGATCGATGCCCATTACCCGTTTCTGTCCCAAAGGAGGAGCCAGAAGCAACTGACGCAAGTTTTGCACAAAGACACGAATGGCTTCTTCATCGGCTTGCATCTTGCTTTGCGCAGCAAATTCCGTTTCAATAGATGGCTTCAACAGCCGCTTGTAGGCATCTTGCACTGCATCGGCCACATGATGACTACAACTTCCGTTTCCACGTACAAACCTACGTTCCAGTCGTTCGATGCATTCATCATCGTTAGGACTGATGTTTACTTTGAGTAATCCTTCGGTTTCTGCACGGCGAATGGCTAACAGTCGGTGGGAAGTACACCGTTTTAATGGTTCGCTGAAGTCAAAATAATCCCGGTATTTGATGGCTTCTTCTTCCTTTCCTTTCACCACTTTGGCGGTCAAGATGGCTTGACGTGAGAAAGCGTTGCGCAGGGTGTTTCGTGCCTGTTCATCTTCGCTGACTTGTTCAGCTATGATGTCTTTGGCTCCTTTCAGCGCTTCTTCCACATCTTTGACTTTTCCTTTGACATAGCTGGCAGCCCGCCCTTCCGGATTAGGTTCCCGTTGTAGCATGAGTATGACGGCAAGGGGTTCCAACCCTTTTTGCCGTGCGGCTTCGGCACGTGTACGTCGTTTGGGTTTATAAGGTAGATAGAGGTCTTCCAATGCCGTTCCATCCCATGTATCATCAATGCGTTTTTGTAATTCGGGAGTCATTTTCCCTTGTTCGTTAATGGTACTGACAATGGTTTCTTTCCGTTTGGCTATCTCACTTAACTTCTCATATTGGGTTTGTACGGTTTCTATCTGGACTTCATCCAATCCTCCTGTAACTTCTTTACGATAACGACTTATGAATGGAATGGTAGAGCCTTCTTCCAGTAATTTGAGTGTACGCTCTATTTGTTTTTCAGGTATTCCGGTTATATCGGAAATCATTCTGTGGAATAATTGCATCATACAGGTTTCTTTTTAGATATGGTTGGCAAAGATACAAAATGTGCTTCATTTTCTATTTGCATTATAAAAATAGTCCGAACTTTTCTTTGTATTTGGATAAGATTGCTTTATTTTGCACATCCGCAATTTGAAAAACGAATAAGTGAAACATGCAGAAACTATTGTCTTTGCCGCCCAATCTGGTGACAGCCTTTTATGAATTAGAGAATGTAAATCGTGATGAATGGTATTGTACTTCTGATCCGGTCGATGTTAAGTTAGGATCGGGAGGGGGGACAGCTTGGCTCTTACAGAAATGCTATGATGCATTTATGAAGCACGGACGACAACCGGAAACGGGAGAGGAGCGGGATGGAAGCTGCCAGAATCATGAATTCGGGAACGCTAGTTTTGAAGAGTGGCTTGCTTCCGATAAACGGATATTGCTTCATGCCGGAGGGCAGAGCCGACGTTTACCGGGTTATGCTCCGTCGGGTAAAATCCTCACGCCTGTTCCTGTATTTCGTTGGGCGCGGGGACAGCGGTTGGGGCAAAATTTGTTGTCACTCCAGCTTCCTTTGTACGAGAAAATAATGAAATGTGCACCGGAAAGTCTGCATACACTGATTGCCAGTGGGGATGTGTATATCCGGGCGGAAAAGAACTTGCAGGAAATCCCCGATGCAGATGTCGTTTGTTACGGTCTTTGGGTTGATCCTGTTTTGGCTACTCATCATGGGGTCTTTGTGTCTGCCAGAAAGGATCCCGAAAAATTGGATTTTATGCTTCAAAAGCCTTCGTTGGAGGAACTGGAAGAACTTTCGAAAACGCATCTGTTTTTGATGGATATAGGCATTTGGTTGTTGAGCGACCGGGCTGTGAGTTTGTTAATGGAGCGTTCCGGATCAAAGAGTGGTGACGGATTGAACTATTATGATTTGTATTCGGACTTTGGTTGTTCGTTAGGAGCGCATCCCCGTATTGCAGATGATCAGTTAGATGCTCTTTCCGTTGCTATTTTACCGCTTTCTGGAGGGGAGTTTTATCATTACGGAACAAGTCCCGAATTACTCTCTTCTACTGTTGCATTGCAAAACAAAGTTTATGATCAGCGGCAGATTATGCAACGTAAAGTGAAACCTAATCCGGCGATATTTGTGCAGAATGCGGAAATGGGAGTTTCTCTTACCGGTAAAAACGATAATTTATGGATAGAAAATAGCTGTGTGGGAAAATCGTGGAAAGTGGGCTCGCGGCAAATTATTACGGGGGTTCCTTGTAATGACTGGAAATTGGAGCTTCCGGATGGAGTTTGCGTAGATATTGTTCCTATTGGAGAATCTTGTTGGGCGGTTCGCCCTTATGGATTTGAAGATGTGTTTAAGGGAAGTCTTGAAGCCGGGAATACACGCTTTCTAGGTGAGAAGTTTGTGGAATGGTTGAAGAAACGGAATTTGAGATTGAGTGATGTGTCCGGTTGGAAGGATGATTTGCAGGCAGCGGAGTTGTTTCCTGTGGTAGAGAACTTGGTGCAAATGGAAAATGTGCTGAAATGGATGGTTTGCAATCCGGAATTGGTTGAAGGAAAGAATGTCTGGCTTGAATCACAACGACTTTCTGCCGATGATCTTTCAGCGAAGGCCAATTTACACAGGCTTTATGCGCAACGTGAAGATTTTAAGAAAAAGAATCTGGAATTATTATCGCATAATTATGAGAAGAGTGTGTTTTATCAATTGGATTTGGCAGATGTTGCCGGAGAATTTCATCGGCTGGGGTTGACAAAACCGAGTGTTTTGCCGGAAGATGCGATGCAAATGCAACGTATTCATAATAGAATGTTACGGGCTCAGATAGATAAGCTGAATGGTCGAAACTTTGAAGTGGACGAAAGAGAGGCTTTCGGGCTATTACGGGAAGGGCTGTTGGCTGACCTGTATGAACATAAAAGCAATCCCCGGTTGAATGTATATGGTGACCAGATTGTATGGGGGCGGAGTCCGGTGCGCATAGATGTGGCCGGAGGGTGGACCGATACACCACCTTATTCTTTGTTTGCAGGGGGGAATGTTGTGAATTTGGCCATCGAACTGAATGGGCAACCTCCTTTACAGGTATATATTAAGCCGGCTAGTGAGTTCCATATTGTACTCCGTTCCATTGATATGGGAGCCATGGAAGTGGTTGAGACTTTTGAGGAGTTGCAGAACTATAAAAAAGTAGGTTCACCTTTCTCCATACCCAAGGCGGCTTTAGTTTTGGCTGGCTTTAATCCGGCTTTCTCGGACGTGGAATATTCTTCATTGCAAAAGCAATTGGAAACTTTTGGTATGGGTATTGAGATTACGCTATTATCAGCTATTCCTGCCGGTTCGGGATTGGGCACCAGTTCCATATTGGCGTCGACAGTGTTGGGCTCGCTGAGTGACTTTTGCGGTTTAATGTGGGATAAGAATGAAATATGCCGTCGTACTCTGGCTTTGGAGCAATTGCTCACTACGGGTGGTGGATGGCAAGATCAATACGGGGGAGTATTGCAAGGTGTCAAGTTATTGCAAACCGGACAGGGATTTACACAAAATCCATTGGTACGTTGGCTACCCGAACATCTTTTTACCCATCCCGAATATCACGATTGCCATCTGTTGTACTATACTGGTATAACCCGTACAGCCAAGGGGATTTTGGCGGAAATAGTGCGCTCCATGTTTCTTAATTCGTTCTTCCATTTAAGTTTGTTGGAGGAGATGAAGGTTCATGCATTGGATATGGCAGAGGCGATTCAACGGAATGACTTTGCAGCGTATGGGGCATTGGTAGGAAAAAGTTGGGAACAGAATAAGGCATTGGATTGTGGCACTAATCCGGAGGCAGTGGAAGATATTATTAACAAGGTTAAAGATTATACGCTGGGGTATAAACTTCCCGGTGCGGGTGGTGGAGGTTATCTCTATATGGTGGCGAAAGATCCGCAGGCGGCCATGCGAATCCGGGAAATCCTGACACAAAATGTTCCTAATCCACGTGCCCGTTTTGTATCAATGGGCTTATCTGATTCCGGATTTCAGGTATCCCGGTCTTAATTATCAGGAAGACGTAATTATTAATGCATGTATACGATGAAAATAGTAGAAACAAAAAACGGGACTTCATATTTGTTACCTTTTATATTGGTGACTTCTTTGTTCTTTTTATGGGGATTTGCACATAGTATTCTTGATGTATTGAATAAGCACTTTCAGGAAGTATTGGTCATTTCCAAAGCTAAATCGGCCATGGTACAGGCGGTTGTTTACGGTGGATATTTTTTAATGGCTATTCCTGCGGGAAGGTTTATTCGTCGTTACGGGTATCGGAAGGGAGTTGTTCTTGGACTGCTATTGTATGCCTTCGGAGCTTTTCTTTTTATTCCCGGAAGTAAGATTATGTCTTTTAATTTCTTTCTGTTTTCACTGTTTATCATAGGATGTGGACTTACTTGTTTGGAAACAGCGGCAAATCCTTATGTTACGGTGCTGGGAGAACCGGAAACCGGAGCCAGTCGTTTGAATCTGGCTCAATCTTTCAATGGATTAGGTTGGATACTTGGCCCGTTAGTTGGCGGATTGGTACTGTTTTCTGGTAATGGCAGCGGGAATGATAGCGATATAGCCTTACCTTATTTAGGCATAGGTTGTGTAGTTGTATTAGTAGCTTTCTTGTTTATGCGTGTGCGTTTGCCCGAAATACAGGACGCTGATGAAGAATCTGTCGCTTTCGTTAAGAAAAAGCTTTGGCGGCATGCTCATTTTTCGATGGGAGTACTGGCTTTGTTTTGTTATGTAGCGGCTCAAACCGGCATTAATAGCTTTTTTATTAATTATGTTACGGAAGCCTCCATCGGAATGGATAACAGAGATGCTTCCCTATTGCTTTCTTTTGGTGGAATGGGGCTATTCATGGTGGGGCGTCTTTCGGGTAGCTCGTTAATGAAACGCATTCCGGCGGAACGGCTATTGCTTTATTTTGTAGGTGGAGCCCTGCTCTGTATCGGAGGAGTAATAACCGGTATGGGATGGATAGGTGTTATAGCACTGTTTTGCTGTTATTTATTTGAATCTATTATGTTCCCTACCATTTTTGCTTTGGCTATAAGACAGTTGGGACAACATACCAAACGTGCTTCTTCTTATCTCATTATGTCTATTGTAGGTGGTGCAATAGCTCCTGTACTAATGGGGCTTTGCGGAGAGCAGGAAATCCGTAATGGTTTTTACATTCCGTTGCTTTGTTTCATTGTAATAGGAGTCTATTCCGTCTTTTATAAAAAATGGTTTACTCGTGATGATACGGTCCTCCGTTAAGGATATTCATAGCCCGGTACAATTGTTCAACAAAAACGAGACGCACCATCTGGTGGGAGAAAGTCATGCGTGATAAAGCTATCTTTTCATGTGCGGTATCATAAACCTTATTGGAGAATCCATACGGTCCTCCAATGACAAATAAAAGCCGTTTGTTTACGGTATTCATTTTATTTTTCATATAGTCTGCAAATTCTAAGGAACGCATTTCTCTGCCACCTTCATCCAGCAATACAATGACATCGCCCGGTTGAAACGATTTGCAGATTAAGTCCCCTTCTTTTTCTTTCTGTTGTTCTGTAGTGAGGTTTTTCGTGTTTTTTAGTTCGGGAATCACTTCCATATCGAAAGATAAATAACGTTTACTCCTTTGCACATAATCATTGATTGCCGTAATAAAGTGCTGTTCTACGGTTCGTCCTACCACAAGTAATACTGTTTTCATAATGCCTGTACGTTTCTGATTACCGCACAAAAATAGTGCATTTTTATTGTATTTTACATTAAATGCTTACCTTTGCCTAACCATTAATACTTATGGCTATGAAAAAGCGGATAGTTTTAGTATTGATTAACCTGTTCTTTTGGATATCTTCTCTTTTTGCACAAGATGTTCCTGAGGGAGTGATTGTGGCGTTCAAAGAAGGGAATTCCCAAGAATTGGGGCAATATTTAGGGAATAAGGTTGATTTGATTATTCAGAGCCAACCTATTGCTGCGGATAAGCAAAAGGCAGAGAAAGAAATTGCTGCTTTTTTTGCAGATAATAAAGTGTGCGGTTTTGATGTGAACCACGAAGGGAAGAGGGATGAATCCAGTTTCATCATTGGTACATTAAGTACACAGAATGGTACTTTTCGAGTGAATTGCTTCTTTCGGAAAGTGCGGGATAAATATACCATACATCAAATAAGAATAGATAAAACGAATGAATAAAGAAGAGGAATTAATTGACAGGCTGATAGATCTGGCATTTGCTGAGGATATAGGTGATGGGGACCATACTACGCTTTCGTGCATACCTGTAACAGCAATGGGTAAATCGAAGCTATTGATAAAAGAGACCGGAGTATTAGCCGGAATTGAAATTGCGAAGGAAATATTCCGTCGTTTTGATTCGGATATGAAGGTGGAAGTGTTAATCAATGATGGAGCAGAAGTGAAACCCGGGGATGTGGCAATGGTTGTAGAAGGGAAAATACAATCTTTATTGCAAACGGAACGCTTAATGCTGAACGTGATGCAACGTATGAGTGGCATTGCCACTATGACGCGTAAGTATGTAGATCGTTTGAAGGGTACGCATACTCGTGTACTTGATACCCGTAAGACTACTCCGGGAATGCGCATCCTTGAAAAAATGGCAGTAAAGATAGGTGGAGGTGTTAATCATCGTATTGGACTTTTTGATATGATTTTACTGAAAGATAACCATGTGGACTTCGCCGGAGGTATTGATAAAGCAATTATGCGGTCTAAGGAATATTGCAAGGAGAAAGGGAAAAATCTTAAAATAGAGATTGAAGTACGCAGTTTTGATGAATTGCAGCAAGTGCTTGATCTGGGCGGCGTAGATCGTATTATGTTTGATAACTTCACTCCCGAGATGACGAAAAAGGCGGTGCAAATGGTAGCCGGGCGTTATGAAACCGAATCGTCAGGAGGCATTACGTTTGATACCCTACGGGATTATGCAGAATGCGGAGTGGATTTTATTTCAGTAGGGGCCCTGACCCATTCTGTAAAAGGACTGGATATGAGCTTTAAAGCATGTTAATAGGCTCTTATTTAGGGCACTGACAGATAGATAGGAAGACGACTCTCATAATGTTTGCGGCGAATCCGCCTTATGGGAGTTTTTTATGATGATTATAGTTTATTCTTTAACTTCTTTTTAGAGATACTTTTGCAGCATTCGTTAAGGTGCTGCGTCTAATTAACAAAAGGCGCGATGAGCGTCATGTAAAAGAGCACTGACCTTGGGAAACGAAATGGACATGATAGAGGGTTGTCGGGTAGGGAAGGACTCCGCTCGAAAAGATTTATACACACTCTATTCCAAGCAGATGCTGGCGTTGTGTTACCGCTATACGGGAAATATGGATACAGCGCATGATGTTTTGCATGACGGATTTATTAAAATCTTTACTCATTTTAACTTTCGGGGAGAATCTTCATTGGTCACATGGGTGGCGCGAGTAATGGTAACGCAAGCGATTGATTATTTGCGACGACAGAAACGAATAGGTCAGTTTGTGGTAAACGAAGATCAGTTACCTGATGTGGTAGATGAAGATAGCATTGTGGAAAAGGGTAATCGCCTTTCCGAAGAACAGTTGATGGCTTTTGTAGCAGAACTTCCGGATGGATGTCGGACCGTATTCAACTTATATGTGTTTGAAGAAAAATCACATAAGGAAATTGCGGAACTTCTCCATATTAAGGAACATTCCTCTACCTCGCAATTGTCCCGTGCCAAATGTATTTTAGCAAAAAGAATTAAAGAATATACAAAGCATGAAAGTAAATGATAGTATAAATAATCTTTTTCATAATCGTCTTCTCAATGCCGAGATGCCAGTACGGGATGGCTTTTGGGAAAATTTGGAGAACGATTTGACAAGAACAGATGCTTCTGATGTTATTCAGGAAAAAGGGAAGCATTTTATCCTCATTTCACGGTTTTCACGTTTGATAGCGGCTGCCTCTGTTGTCCTGATATTGGGTATTGCTTCTGCTGCTTTCTGGTATTTTTCTCCTAAAGATGAAATTAAAGAAGCTTTTACGCAAGTTGCGGCATTAACTCCTCAAGCTAGCCTCAAGGGAGATGTAGTACAGGAAACATTTCCACCCGTTCACGGAGTAGCGTCGTCAACACCGGGCTCGAAACAATCCTTTGGGGGAGGGGTTACAGCTTATGCTTCTGACGATGATGATAACGATTCTATTTCAGTGCGAGTGTCTATCACTATTACACAACGTGTTTATGGTCGTCATAAACAGATAGGCAATGAATTCTTTAGAAATAGTTCTGGACAGTCCGAAAATAATTACCGTGCAGCAACTGATTACACAAACACAAATTCAGATACAAATTCTTCTTCGGATGAAAAGACATCGGAGGGAACACAATTGAAAAGCAAATTTTCTAAGTGGGCTTTTAAAGCTGGAATAGGTTCATCATTACCAAAAAGTGGTTATGACATGCCGCTAACAGCTGAACTTACCGTTGAACGCAGCTTGAATAAGCGTTTTTCTATTGAAACCGGCATCCGGTACAACCGTCTCCAAAGTAGTTCTACCTTGCATACATTAGGTATTCCGTTAAAATTGAATATGATGTTGGCTAGTGCTTCTAAAGTGGACCTTTATGCTATGGCAGGGGGAGTTGCCGAAAAGTGCATAGCCGGTGCAGGCAGCAATAGTTTTGAAGCGGAACCAGTGCAACTCTCCGTTATGGCTGGCGTAGGAATTCGTTATAAAGTAAGCGATCGTTTTGCTCTTTTTGTAGAACCTACAGTGTCTCATCATTTTGATACGGATTCTGCAACTAAAACTTTACGTACGGAGCGGCCCACAAATATGAATTTAATTTGTGGGATTCGGATGACTTATTGACCTTAAATTAATATGTAACAATGAAAAGACTATCTATATATATATATGGCAGCTTTGTAGCTATATTATTTGTTTCTTTCTCTTATACACTCACGTCTTGCAGTGAAGAGGTGCTGGATTATAATAATCCGGATGTTGATCTTTTTGTCAAGCAGTTAAAGGAAGGCAAGTATGTTACCGAGGATTTGGATGGATTGAGTACCATGCCTAAGTTTACGGTAGATGATATTGGACAGCTACTGAAATATGCAGAAGATATGACCGTTATCCCATCTTTTCCTTTGGCTCCGGTGTCGTATTCGGCGGGAGGAAAACTTCGTCTGGGAGAATGTATCTTATGGACAGTGGAATCTATACGTCTGGGACACAATGCTTCAATGGGGTGTAAAATGGTACATACCAATGCTGAAAACTACGAAGGAATTTATTTCCTTTCCGATGAGGAAGTATTGGATGCCGCTACCCGTTACCGACGGTGGTGGGAGAATCGCAAATACCCACGTACCATGTGGACTATAGATCCTTGTTATGATGAGCCGCTTTGTGGCAGTGGATATATGTGGTGGTGATTTCAATAGGCTAAAGTGATATATAATTTTCGAATAGGTAATAGGTGAATTTCTCTCTTAATTAATTGTTAGGTGAAAAGATTGGTGTGTGTCGTCAGGCTACTGTTTGCAGTGACCTATTCTTTATTTGCTCAAAACTGGACAGCTCAGGATTCATTAAAGTTGCACCAGTTATTGAATAGTAAGGAAGAATTGAAACTAAATCTGGATGCTTTGAAGGAATTGAGAAATCAATCTCTTTGGGGCATTCAGGAGGTTTCAGTAAATAAGTCATGGTTGAATTATGATGAAACGTTGCCGGAAGTACCCCATTCTCAAAATAAAGTAGTACTGACATTGCATCCTTATACTGCCAATACGCGATATAATTGGGATCCTGTTTATCAGAAAAAAATAACGGTTAAGAAAGACACCTGGAGGGGTGATTTATTTTATGCTCTTACTAAAATGTCTATTTATAGCAATTGGGCAAAGCATCCCTTTGATAAAGGTGCACGTCGCAGTATAGAAGAAATTGAAGCTACGGGGTTAAGTTATGGCTCTCATTTGGAAGGTAATATTGTGGCTACTGGCTGGAGTGGTGTGTCTTCTCCTTCCGGTCATGACTTTATGACTGCCTTTAGTAAAGAATTCTGGAGCCCGAAAATGAGAAAACGTCGTGCGCGTACTTTAGAAGTTCTCAGGGCCTATGGTGATTCCACCACGGTTTTGATAAACAAGCCGATACATGCCCTCGATAACTAATCTTTAATTTCTTTTAGATGAAGATCTCTGAATTGCTTTGGAGTGCAATTATGCTTTTTTCGGAAAACTTTAAAGAAGGTCACTTTGTTGGAGAAACCGGATGCGAATACAATTTCATCTATATTTCTTTGAGTAGTGAGTAGTAAATCTTCTGCAACATGTATTCTGCACTCTTTTATTAAATCATTTGGACCAACTTCTCCTATTTCTCCCATCTTTCGGTAAAGGCTGCGTGAACTGATCGCTAATTTATCTGCTATATAGTGAGGGGATAAATCCTTGTTAGTAATATTATCATTAATTATTTTTAATACACTTTGTATAAATACTTTAGATTCTTTATGAGTCAGTTTCCCTTCGGCTTTTTCATATGAACTGATGGGTGAATGGAAATAATCTTTTAGTATTTCTTTCCTTTTTAAAAGTTGTTCAATGGATACTTGTAGATATTCAGGGTCAAAAGGCTTGGGGATATATGTTTCAGCTCCGATTGACAAAACGAGTGTTTGTTTCTCCATTTCGTGTTGCCCTGATATAACAATGAGTGGGATGTGAGCTGTTTCTTTGGATGACTTTATATTCTTAATAAGTTCTATACCGGCGTCTTCCAGATTGGTAATATCAAAAATAATCATGGAAGGAGACATCTCATTTAGTACTTTGTTGACTTCCGTTACATTTTTCAAAGGTATGATATTATATGTTTTTGAAAGTATTTCTCCAATAAACCATAACATTTCTATTTCATTCTCTATGATTAGTAGGCTTGGCCTTACTTTATCAAATTTATATTCAGGAAGCTGTACAGGCACTTGGTCATGGATTTTGGGAATGTAATTGGAAGTGTTTTCCGTATATGAAAGTTCTTCTGAGGGCTTTTCCAATGGTGGCAATAGTAATGTAAATAAAATATTTTTATTATCTGTATTTTCAACTTGTAAATTGCCGTGTAGTAGTTTTGCCATATTATACGATAACGAGAGATTTAATGCCTTTTTAGATAAATGAGTGTCAGTGTCGGCATTGTTAAAGATGTCAGGATGATCAAAAAGAGAGTTTAGGCTTTTCTCGTCAATTTTCCCTTCATGAGATATTTGTACGATTAGTCTGTCATTTTCCTTTTTTATTTCGACTCTTATTTCTTTTTTATTAGAAGTATATTTAAAGGCATTTGATATGAGGTTTATAATAATTGTAGAAAATAGTCCCTTATCCGTATTCCAAATGATGGAATCCGGTGCTTTGCCAATGAGAGAGATATCCCTTGATTTGGCTACGTCTGTAAATGCTTTGATTAGATTAATGCATGTTTCGGAAACATTCAATGTTTCTATCTTAAGTTTACGATACCCGGTTTCCACACGCCTGAATTCTATTAATTCCTCTATCAAGTTATTTAATCGCTCGGCATTCATTTGGATAATATGGACATAATCCGTTATAAATTTACTTATCCCTTTGGAAGATAAGATTCGTTGGCATGGGCCGTATATTAATGTTAGCGGGGTGCAGAACTCGTGAGCAAGATTGGTGAAAAAGCTTAACTTCGACTCAAAGATTTCTTTCTGATGTTTAATTTTTATCTCTTTTATTAGTTCTTGTTTCTTTCGTTTTGATTGATGTACTAATGATCGTATACTCAGCATGGAGGCAATCAAGAAGCAGATGGTATATGTGATATAAGCCGGAATAGAAGTATACCAGGGATTTGCTATATGGATACTTATGGAATAAATATCACTTTGTTTCCCAAATACACTATTGTAATATTTCACTAACAAGGTGTATTCACCCGGTGCCATATTTGTAAAAGATATTTCATCCTTTGGCCCATTATTTATCCAATGCTCATTTACTCCTTTCAACTTATAGTAATAAATACGATTATTCCCGTTAAAAAAATCGACTGATGAGAATGATAAGGAGAAGAAATTCTGATTGTATTTAAGATAAACCACCTCCTTTTCTTTTTCCTGTTTTATAAACTTGTAGAGGTTATGCTTCTCTCCGAAAATAGACAATTTATTAAAATGAATAGGGGGCATGTATGGCTTTTCGTTTTGCATATTCGGGGGTATGGATACGAATCCGTTTATTCCTCCAAAAAATAAAACTCTTGTTTTGCGGTCTTTAAATCCCCCCCCATCGCTGAATTCTACGACTTCCAATCCATTTTTTATGCCGTAGGACCTGAAGATGTCTTTTTCTGTGTTAAAATTGACCAACCCTAAGTTAGTACTTAACCAAAAGCTATTGCCACTATCTTGAAGCATGTCGTGGATTGTGCTATTTATAAGTCCGTTCTTTATATTGAAAATTTGGTAGGACTTGGGAGATGTATGTTTGATAAGTCCGAAACTTGTTCCAAACAAATAATTGTTTTGTGCATCTTTACCTATGGCAAGAATGTTATTTAACGTCATATAATCATAGTTGTTGTTTAAAAATGGTTCCAAACCATTAGTCTGTATGTTATATTTAAAGACGCCATATCCTTTATTGCCAAATAACAATGTTGAATCATTTTCTGCATAAAGTGTGAAAAAATAGTTGGACTCAAAGTTGGAATGATTAATGGTATAATGTTGTATCTCTGTCAATACAGGATGATCTTCCGTCCCCCCGATGTGGGCTTTTACAATTCCCATTCCTACGCTAGAAAACCATATATCCGAATTCTTAGTTTCGTAAATATCATGTATATATTTAAAGTCTTCGCCCTCAACTTTTAAGTCTATAGCTTCTATTTTCTTTTCCCGATATGAATAATAATTTAGTCCTTTCTCGTTGCCTATCCATAGGATATTTCGATGGCTCTTGTGGAAGCAATAGATGGCATTGCTCTTTAGCGCACTGTTCTGTGTGGTTATTTTCTCCGTTTGATAGCTATTAAAATCTTTATGAATATCATAGTTAGGCACTTTTAGAATACCTGCGCCTTTGAGGCCGATCCAAAGCGTCCGTGCATCATCCCAGTACAATGCACGGACCGGTCGGTTGACTCTTTCCTTATATTTGTTTAGAACTGTGGATTTGATTGAATATGGGCTGCTAGAATAAATGAATACTCCTTGTCCATCCGTTCCAATCCACATCAAATCCTGAAAATCGTCTTTTTGCATGCAAAAAACTCCGCTATCTATCATCACTTTTTGGACTTCGTACTGATCGCTTTGCTGATTCTTTGATAATTTTATGAGTCCGTCCATCAAAAAACCTATGAAGAAGTTTTCGTGGTATTTTATGATTGAGGATATTTTCCCATGCAACTTTATCTCATTTTTTAAGTTATATATAAGGACTTTAGTCCCCTTGTCAATATTGTAATAGAAGAAATTATATTCTTCATCAATAAAATAAATAGCATCATTTTCATTGAAACAATAGAGTAACGAAGATTCATAGCTTAAATTCTTTTTGTGGAAATTTAATGTGATAGCTCCAGTTTCTTTATTCTTTTTTATTTTGTAGCAATAGCTGTATCCTTTTAAAATAATCCACATCAGATTGTTCTTGTCTATAAAAAAGTCCATAATATCAGAAATTGGTATTCCTATGATACTGATTTTCTTGAAGGTGCCATCTGGATGATAATAGTATATGTAATTACTGTCTTTGATTATATATAATGTACCATCTTGGTCTTTACTCATGTGGAAGAGTTTTTGAAATTCATTATAGCGGGTTATTTGATTGTTTCGTAGGTTTACCTTATTTAAACCATAATAAGTTTGCATCCAGTAAATATCTCTGCCAGAATATATTATTTTATCAATCAAGTTGCCTGAAAAATAATCTTGGGTACTCTGCATTTGAAATTCTTCTATATTGCGTCCATCATATATATTTATACCATCACATGTGCCAATCCACATGAGCCCTTTATCATCTTGGCAAAGACAGGTTATGGAGCTATTCGTCATATATTCCTTATCGGCTATTTGCTTTAAGTTGTAGGCGTATGTAACGCTACACATAAAAAGTGCAAATATAAAAATGAGAAGACTTTGCTTTATCATAGTAGAATTATACTAAAAGGATGATTATGGTAAGGCAAAGTTAAATAAAAAAATAGTAGTAAGCATATAGTGCCATATTTATGAGTAAATATCCCTGCCATAGTAGTACATATATGAGCCATATTCTTAAAACATACTTTTGATAGGGGGATGATTCTCCTTATTCTGTTTATTTTCGCTCCATGAATCTTCTATTTAAATATTAAAACTTATTTTTATCATGAGAACCTCTTTTTTTATAAAACCTTTATTCTGTCTGTTAGGATTGGTTTATTGTAGTATTCCGACTTTGGCAGTAAAAAGTCCGGTGGATTATGTGAATCCACTTGTGGGCACGCAGTCTAAGTTTGAATTATCTACTGGTAATACTTATCCTGCCATTGCTTTACCTTGGGGAATGAATTTCTGGACTCCCCAGACCGGAAAGATGGGAGATGGATGGGTTTACACTTATACAGCCGATAAAATTCGTGGCTTTAAACAAACCCATCAGCCGAGTCCTTGGATGAATGATTATGGTCAATTTTCCATCATGCCTGTTACTGGCAAGGCTGTTTTTGATGAAAATCAACGTGCAAGTTGGTTCTCCCATAAGGCGGAAGTCGCTACCCCTTATTATTATAAGGTTTATTTAGCCGATCATGATGTCACAACGGAACTGGCTCCTACAGAACGTGCTGCGGCGTTCCGTTTTACTTTCCCTGAGAGTAAGCATTCCTATATCGTACTGGATGCTTTTGACCGTGGTTCTTATGTGAAGGTGATCCCGTCCGAACAGAAGATAATAGGTTATACCACACGTAATAGCGGTGGGGTTCCTTCTAATTTTAAGAATTATTTCGTATTGTTTTTTGATAAAGCATTTCATAGTGTATCTACGGTCCGTAATGGAAAAATAGAATCGGACAGTCTCTCCAGTACCTCAAATCATTCCGGGGCAATTGTTGGATTTCTTACATCGAAGGGAGAGCAAATTAATGTGAAAGTTGCTTCTTCCTTCATTAGCTTTTCGCAAGCAGAACAGAATTTAAAGGAATTAGGTACTAGTAGTTTTGATGAAGTGGTTTCTAAAGGGCGCGAGCGTTGGAATTCCGTTTTAGGACGTATTGATGTCGAAGACAGCAATGTTGATCATTTGCGTACATTTTATTCTTGCTTGTATCGTTCAGTCCTTTTTCCCCGTAGTTTTTATGAATATGATTCTCACAATCGCGCTATCCATTATAGCCCTTACAACGGCAAGATACTTCCCGGTTATCTGTTTACCGATACCGGATTTTGGGATACTTTCCGCTGTTTGTTTCCATTCTTGAATTTGATGTACCCGTCAATGAATGTGAAGATGCAGGCTGGTTTGGTGAATGCCTATAAAGAAAGTGGCTTTTTACCGGAATGGGCTAGTCCCGGTCATCGTGATTGCATGGTTGGCAATAACTCGGCTTCTATTGTTGCCGATGCTTATTTAAAAGGATTGAGAGGGTATGATATTGAGACTTTGTGGAAAGCATTGATACATGGAACGGATCATCACCTGGAAGGAACAGCTTCGGGACGAGTGGCTTATCAGGTTTATAATAACTTAGGTTATGTCCCGGATAATATAGGTATCGGTCAGAATGTAGCTCGTACGTTGGAGTATGCGTATGATGATTGGTCTATTTACAGATTGGGTAAAGAATTGGGAAAACCGGAAAGTGAAATTGGTATTTTTAAGCAGCGAGCTTTGAATTACCGGAATGTATATGATCCGGAAAAGAAATTGATGGTTGGTAAAAGTGATCAAGGTGTGTTTAATTCGAATTTTGCGGCAACGGATTGGAGCGGTGATTTTTGTGAAGGTAACAGTTGGCATTGGAGTTTTTGTGTCTTTCATGATCCCCAGGGCCTGATCAACTTAATGGGAGGTAACAAAGAATTTAATGCCATGATGGATTCGGTATTTATAATTCCAAGTAAAGAAGGGATGAAAAGTCGTGGGATGATTCATGAAATGCGTGAGATGCAAGTAATGAATATGGGGCAATATGCCCACGGAAACCAGCCAATCCAGCATATGGTTTATCTTTATAACTATTCGGGGGAACCTTGGAAAGCCCAGTATTGGACCCGTGAAATTATGAATAAACTTTATAACGCAGCTCCGGATGGTTATTGTGGTGATGAGGATAATGGACAAACCTCTGCCTGGTATGTCTTTTCGGCTCTTGGATTCTATCCCGTTTGCCCCGGAAGTAATGAGTACGTGCTTGGAAGTCCTCTTTTTAAATCGGTCAGATTGCATTTGGAAAATGGAAAAACAGTTCAACTGGAGGCTCCTGATAATGGTGCCGGTAACCGATACATAAAGAGCTTAAAAGTGAATGGACGGATGTATGATCGCAATTACCTTACCCAGTCTCAATTATTGGAAGGGCCCACAATTACTTATGATATGGATTCCCGTCCCTACAAGCATAGAGGTGTTACGAAAGAAGATCTGCCTTATTCTTTTTCCAATGAAATACAGAAATAAACGGAATCAGTTTAAATGAAATTAAATGATATAGTTATGAAACTAAAGCATTGTTTTTTTGTTGGAGTAATATTGATTTTGGCGGGTTGCCAGACCTCTCATCTTACAACTTTTACCGTGGGTACTTATAATATGCGGAATGCAAATGCTTCTGATTCTGCATCAGGTAATGGTTGGGGACAGCGTTATCCGGTGATTGCCAAGATGGTGCAATTTCATGGATTCGATATTTTCGGCACTCAGGAATGTTTCCTTCACCAATTAACGGATTTGAAACAGGCTCTTCCGGGTTATGACTACATTGGTGTAGGCCGTGATGATGGGAAAGATAAGGGGGAGCATTCTGCAATCTTTTATCGGACGGATAAGTTTACTTTGTTGGAGAAGGGGGACTTCTGGTTATCGGAAACTCCTGATGTTCCAAGCAAAGGTTGGGACGCCGTTCTACCTCGTATTTGTAGTTGGGGACATTTTAAATGCAAGGATACCGGATTTGAGTTTCTATTCTTCAACCTGCACATGGATCATATAGGTAAGAAAGCACGGGTTGAAAGTGCATATCTGGTTCAAAAGAAAATGAAAGAATTTAATGAGAAACTTCCAGCTATTCTTACCGGAGACTTTAATGTGGATCAACATAGTGAATCATATAAAGCTCTTGTCGCCCCCAAAAATCTGTATGATTCTTATGAAATAGCTGGTTTACGATATGCTGCTAATGGTACTTTTAATGGATTCAGTCCTGATAACTTTACAGAAAGCCGCATCGATCATGTTTTTGTATCACCGGGCTTTCATGTTATTAAATATGGAGTTTTAACAGATACTTATAGGAGTAAGGCCGCAGATAATGTAAAAGCTGATGTAAAAGATGCGCCTAAAGAGATTGCTGTAGAGACTTATCAGGCGCGTGTGCCTTCCGATCATTTTCCGGTGGAAGTTGAACTGAGCTTTGAGAAATACTAAAAAAGTATCGGATGAGAACTTTACAAAAACGATATTTCCTTCTGATGATATTGCTATCGTTTACTTATCTTGTAAACGGGCAAGAGTGTTCGGACTCAGGAAACTCATTGCCAGATTGGGCTTTGGGAGCATTTGAACGGCCGCAAGAGGCTAATCCTGTTATTTCGCCTGATTCAGTAAGCACCTTCTTTTGTCCGATGCAGCAAAAAAAAGTGCATTGGGAAGCTAATGACACATTTAATCCTGCAGCAACGGTTTACAAAGGAAAAATAGTTCTTCTTTATCGTGCGGAAGATAAATCCGGTGTTGGCATCGGACATCGCACTTCCAGATTGGGGTACGCTTCATCCAGGGATGGACTCACTTTTAAAAGAGGTAAAATGCCAGTCTTTTATCCGGCCGATGATACCCAAAAAGAGCTGGAATGGCCGGGAGGGTGTGAAGATCCCCGGATTGTTCTGTCAAAAGCCGGGCTTTATGTGATGACATATACCCAATGGAACAGACAGATTCCCCGATTGGCTATTGCTACTTCTAAAGACTTGAAACATTGGATTAAGCATGGGCCGGCTTTTGCAAAGGCTTATGGAGGAAAGTTTTATAATTTAGGATGTAAATCCGGTTCTATTTTGACAGAAGTAGTGAAGGGAAAGCAAACTGTAAAGAGAATAAACGGGCATTATTTTATGTATTGGGGAGAAGATCATGTTTATGGTGCTGTTTCCGATAATTTGGTTGATTGGATACCGCTAATTGATGATAATGGAGCATTAAAAGTTCTATTTTCGCCCCGTGATGGTTATTTTGACAGTCAATTGACTGAGTGTGGCCCTCCTGCGCTTTATACTAACAAAGGCATTATTCTCTTATATAATGGGAAGAATAGGGCGGATAGTCGCAGGGATAAACGATACACTGCAAATGTGTACGCGGCAGGTCAGGCTCTTTTCGATGCAGAAAATCCTGCACGTTTTGTCACTCGGTTAGATATTCCTTTTCTTTATCCAAAAGATTCTTTTGAAAAAAGCGGGCAGTATCCTGATGGGACTGTCTTTATAGAAGGTTTGGTTTTTTACAAAAATAAATGGCACTTATATTATGGATGCGCAGATTCACGTGTGGGTACTGCTATTTATGATCCCAAAAATTCCAATTCCTTTCCTTAAAAGTACAAACCTGAAATCAATTAGATCAGGTAACAAGCGCCATAATGAAAAATGGGAGGTATCCTTAAAGAGGGCCTCCCATTTCTTGTAAGGAAAATGCAAAATTGTGTGGATTATAATGACAGTGAGAACTATTCCAACGGATTATCATCTATCACTCCACCATCACTACTGCCATCTTCAGTTCCTGCACTGCTTCCTGCATTGCCATTGTTACTGTCATTGGTTTCATCATGAATACCGTCACCCCATTCTTCCCAAAATATATTGCTGTCAACCATAGAACGAGTAGTTACCTGCCTATTGCTGTTGCGACGTACTTCAGGGATGTAACGCACACGAACGCTTGCAATTTGCGAAGCACTCACATCTTCTACCTTCTGTACTCCTCTTTTTGTAGAGGAAGCGGTGTAGTAAAACGTACCTATTCCGTCTATTTTTACGGTTCGTCCTTGTGCCATATAGTTAGCCAACACAGTTCCGAGGTTCTTTATTACTGCATAAGTATCACCCCTGGTCACGGTGGAAATAGTAGCTAACTGATCGGCTATTTGATCGGTAGTTACCGCTTTGCCTACTGTTATAGATTGAGGATACCACAAATTGTTAATCTTTTTTTGAACTCTTTTAAAAAAGGCCATGATTATAAATTTTATTAATACAACATTTATTGCAAATGAACTTGTCATCATTGCTTTGACCGATCAGGTTCTGGGCTGACCGAGCCCATCTCTCATTTAAAAGATAAAAGGAATTTTGCCGTGAGGCCTCAACGGTTCTGTCCTTTATCTCTCCCAAATTCAATATTGCAAAGTTAAGATGGAAAATAGAGGATAGCAAGAAAATGGTATCTACTAATATTTCTTATAAATCATTGGTATATAGATCGTTATGAGATGGCGTCCTCTACAATTAATAAAGGAATAAAAAACATAAGATGAAAGGATATGAAGACGTTCTCTACAGGTGATAATTATAAGATATTAATAATCAATGATATAGTATTTTGAAAGCTCTACAAGGAAGAAAGGGGAGAGCATTGAAATGGTATCGGTGGATCTTGTTGTATTAAGTTCTTCAAACGTAAGCAAGAATCTTCCTTTTTTCTTTTAGCATTTCATTTTTATATTCTTTATATCTATGATATTTACTATATGCTATTTTTTGCTAGGAGGGGGCTACGATAAAGTATTACCCCTCACCAGAAGCCTTCAGAGAAGGGGTATAAACAGTATACGACTGAATAGGGATCAGTCTTAGACTGAATGCCATTCAGTATACGACTGAATAAAGATCAATTCGCGACTAATTTGTATTCTCTTAGACTATTAATTAAAGTAGATCAAAAGTAATTGAATAATATAATTATTTTTTATAAATACATCTAATCATTTTCTCGATATTGATAGCTAAGAAAAATATGATTGGCAAATGATCGTTTATATGGCTTATATAGGGATGGGAATGAAATTGTTAAATACTGATTTATAGTAGAAGGATCTTGCGTTGAAATGAGTCAAGTTCTAAGTGGAAGAGAAGAGATGGTGTCTAATAGTGCCAATTATTGCACTGTATTTTACTTTCGTACATTACACTCGAGTTTCTGTATGCAGAAATCAGGCTGTAATTGTGCTATTCTTATTCTTGAAGGATAAATTACTTAATATTTAATATTCTCATTATTAAGTATTTATGAGATTATGAATATAGATATTTATTGTCTTAAATGTGTAATTGAAGAATGGCACAAATGAGTACAGCTTATTAATAAATATAGTTTTTATTTGTTAGCGATATTAAATTTATTGATAACCTTATTTAGTAATCAAACAAAAAAGTTATGAATGAGAAATTAAAGTATCTTACCTTATTTATTGTAGGTATGGTGTTTAGTTTGGGCATTTCTGCCCAATCTGCAAAGACAATCTCCGGAGTAGTAACAGATGACACGGGTGAAACTATTGTCGGAGGAACTGTAATGGTCAAAGGCAGCTCTGTGGGAACGGTCACTGATATGAATGGTCGGTTCAAACTTTCGGTTACCCCTAATGCTACCTTGGTATTTTCATACTTAGGTTACGTTACACAAGAATTCAAGGTTGAAAGGCTTACGAGTAATGCCTTAAATGTGGTATTGAAGTCCGACAGTAAAATGTTAAATGAAGTGGTGGTCGTTGGCTACGGTACTATGCGGAAATCGGATTTGACAGGTTCTATCTCGACTGCCAAAGGAAGTGATATTATCAAGTCTCAATCTTTTAGTGCACTTGATGGATTGAAAGGTAAAGTGGCTGGTGTAAATATCTTCTCAAATACTGGACAGCCTGGTGGAGATATGCGTGTTATTATTCGCGGTATTTCTACCATTAATGCTTCTGCGAAGCCTTTGTATGTGGTTGATGGAGTTGTTATGACTGATTTTCAATTACTTAATCCTAATGACATTGAATCCATTGAAGTATTGAAAGACGCTTCATCGGCAGCTATTTACGGTGCCAGGGGGGCTAACGGTGTTATTTTGGTGACAACAAAGCGGGGGAGTAATGTTGGAAAAGGAGTCCATATTTCTTATGAAGGCTCTTTATCCATTGGCACAATGGCAAAGTACATGGATGTTATGGATGCCAATGAATGGATGAGTACGTTTAAGCAAGGATTGGAAAATGCTAATGCATGGCAGGGTAAAAACTTTACCACAGATCTATCACAGATATTCACAGATGAACGTTTATTTAATTCTGATGGTTCTCCAAAATATAATACAAATTGGCAAAAAGAGGTATCCCGGACGGCTATTTCTCATAACCACCAGCTCAATATCCAACGTAGCATGGATAATTCATCCATTGGGGCATTTTTGAACTATACTGATCAGGAAGGTATTTTACTTAATTCTTATTTTAAACGCATTAATGCTAAATTGGCATATGATGATAAACCGACAAAATGGTTATCAACTTCTGTCAATTTGTTGGTGAATCACACTTGGGGTAACAGAACATCTGATAATCCGTATGGACAAGGTGCATTGCGTACAATGATAGAACAGTTACCGTTTTTGCCTGTTAAGTTGGATGGAGAATATACACAAACTAATATCGTTCAAACCACTTCTATTCTTAAAGATAAGGACGATCCCGATAGTGGAACACAAGGATTCAGTCCGGAAGGGGTAGGGAATCCTGTTGAGCTGCTCAATCGAATTTATGCCATGCAGTACCGGACACAAGTCTTTGGTAATGCAGCCTTAACTTTCCATCTTATGAAAGATCTTGATTTGAAAACGCAACTGGGTATAGATTATCATAATAATCGTAATGCTAACTACACGCCCTTTACTCCACGTCCAATGATTAATCAAAACTCCGAAGGTACAGCTTCTGCAAGTAATTCGAATTCATTATACTGGCAGGAAGAGACTTATTTGACGTATGATAAGACTTTTCATAGACATCATATTAATGCGATGGCCGGTATGTCTTGGCAGCAGTCAGATTATACTTATTTCAGCGCTTCGGACAGTAAATACAATGATGATTTTTATGGATATTATAATTTAGGTTCCGGAACAAACCGTCCGTCTGTAGGAAGTGATTATGATAAGTGGGCTATGAACTCTTATTTTTTACGTATGGCCTATTCTTATAATAATAAGTATATGGCAACTGTGACAGGTCGTTATGATGGTTCATCAAAATTTGGACAAAATAATAAGTATGCATTTTTCCCTTCAGTAGGTCTGGGATGGATGATGTCTAATGAGAATTTTTTGAGAGATAATCCGACTATTAGCAGGTTAAAGTTACATACCTCATATGGAGTGACAGGTAACTCTGAAATAGGAACATATCGCTCTTTAGCCACTGTTAGTCAATCAAATGCCATTATTGGTGACGCTTTGCATGTTGTTTCTTATCTTGATAACATGCCCAATCCTGATTTGAAATGGGAAAAGACAAGCCAGTGGGATTTTGGATTTGAACTTGGTCTATTCAAAGATCGATTGAATTTTGATATATCGTACTACCATAAGTATACATCTGATTTGTTGCTTGATCGTCCGGTGCCCGAATCAACCGGCTATTCTTCAATAATGGATAATATAGGGGCTGTTTCTAATCAGGGATTGGATATATTAGTTACCGCACATCCTATTGATACACCTGATTTTCACTGGACTTCCACCCTTAACTTAGGATATAACAAAAATAATGTCGAGAAATTGGATGAAGGTGCATCTGTTGATCCTATTACCGGTAAGCGTCAAATTACCACCGATGGTTTTGTTGGTTATGACATGCTTATTCGTGAAGGTGACGAGCTTTCTACTTTTTATGGTTATAAACGAGCTGGCATTTACGATGGAGTACCTTCTAATTGGGATTCGGAAACGATGAATATTCCTTCTACTATTGGTGAAAAAGTTACGTATAAAGATCGTCAGATTATCGGTCACGGTTTGCCACATTGGATGGGGTCTTTTATCAATACGTTTAATTATAAAGGATTTGATTTAACCGTTGACTTACAGTTTACATGGGATGTTCAGGTTATGCAAGAATATTTTCATTCTACTGTATCCCGTTTCTTAACAAATGGTCTCGATAGAATTTATAAGGAAGCATGGAATCCAACTTCAAATCCTTCCGGTAAAGAGCAGGCTATAAGGTTGAATAATTTTGGTCAGGGGGCGAATAATCAAGCTGATGATGACTGGGTTTGTGACGGTTCTTATTTACGTGCCAACATGATTCAGCTTGGCTATACGTTTAAACCGAATATTGTGAAGAAAGTGGGCTTATCTGCATTGCGTTTATATGCTAATGTAAACAATGCCTTTCTAATAACTTCATCCAGCTATTTGGGATACGATCCGGACAATTCTTCTCGTTTGGGTGATAATAAATGGGGAGCTAACCGTCAGTTTTTTACTTATCCGCGCCCAAGGACTTTCACGTTTGGTGTTAATGTTACATTTTAATTTATAATACTAAAATTATAAGCATATGAAATATTTTGAAAAAACTATATATATGTATTGCATGTTTGCATTATTATTAGTGCTGAATTCATGTGATTCATTTTTAAAAGAAAAGCCTTTGGATCAAAAAACTTCTAAGCAATTTTGGGAAACTAAGGCTGATGCCGAGTCGGCTGTAAACGCACTTTATTATGGAGGAGTCCCATATTTGAATAATACAGATGTTGCCGGTGGATGGACTCCTAAGGCTACGATGTGGGGTGGCATCATGTCTGGACTGTATGTAGATAAACGTAAGGACAGAACATTTACAACAGCTTCGGAAGGTTGTAATTTTAATATAGAGTCATTTGATGATACTGCGATGAAATTGTGGCATGAGTTTTATAAGGGTATTTCACGGGCCAATTTTGTTATAGCGAATATACCTTCAATGACTAATGTATTGGATGATGCCACGATTAAAAATTATGTTGCACAAGGTAAATTCTTTCGAGCATATGGCTATTTCTGGCTGGTAAAAGAATTTGGGGATGTTCCTTATGTCTCCGAACCTTATACTTCTACAGATGGAATGTTTAAAGAACGGACTGCTTCGGAAGACGTTTATAAATATATAGAACAGGATCTGCTTGATATAATAGACGGTGATGCCTTACCAGATAAGGCCTTTTACGATAATGGTTGCTACATTACTAAACCATTGGCGGAAACTCTTTTGTCCGAAGTTTATCTGCAATGGGCCGGTGCTCCACTTAATGGCGGAACTGAGTATTATACCAAAGCTGCCAAAATGGCCTTAAAAGTTATTGAGGGCGGTAAACATTCTCTTATTCAGGCTAATGGTAGTAGTGACGATCTTAATTCGGCTTTTAATATTATTAAAACGACAAAGTCATCTAATGAAATAATCTATGCTAAGGAATATAATTACACTGATTACAGTGTGGGAAATTCTTATGCTTGTCGTTCAATGGGAGCTGATGCTTTTCAATGGGGAGTTTTTCATCCGGGGGGAGATGTTTTATATAATGCCTATTTACCTTGTGATATGCTTATTGATAGTTATGATCCCGTTGATATTCGCGGGCATGAAAAACAATTTTTCTTTCGCAATTATACAGATGCTTCCGGAGTTACCCATACGTTGGATAATGTAGGGAATTGGGCATGGTTTGATGAAGCTGCCTTGATTAACGGTCATGATGGGGATTACAATATGCCAACTTTTCGTTATTCGGAAGTGTTGTTAATTGCTGCTGAAGGCCTGGCACGCACAGGGCATGAGGATGATGCTGTTGGTGGAGCTAAATATTATCTCAATCAAGTGCGTGTGCGTGCGGGCTTGCCTAAAGAGACAGCAACAGGCGATGCATTGATACAATCCATTTTAACGGAACGCCTGCATGAATTTCCGTTGGAATTCAAGATTTGGGATGATATTCGTCGTACGCGATTATATCCGGTGGAAGCAGGCATTCATACTGGTAAACTGAATTGGGCTCCACTTGAATCTGCAAATATTCAAAATAAACCTGAAGGGACTACTAAAGTGGGGGCTATTCCAACGTATGCTTTATTATGGCCCATACCGTTGGATGAAATACAAGCCAATCCATCTTTGCAAGGACATCAGAATCCGGGATGGAATTAATCTATTAATTCCTTTCTCAGTTTTCAATAGGAAGGGAGAGAGGGTGAGAGTTAAAATCCCTCTCTTCCTTTTGAATGTTTCTAAATTAAGATAACTTTAGATATTTTTGCTTTTACATAATTTGTTGTATCAAGAAGAAGATGATCTTTCAATAATAATGTCCATGAAAAATAGAATTGTATCAATAGTAATATGTTTAACCCTGAGTGTAATGTGTTATACTCAAAATAAAACTCCGGATAAGAAATTCAAGGCCTATATGGTGGCGGATGCCCATCTGGATACCCAGTGGAATTGGGATGTTCAGACCACTATCAATAAGTATGTGCGAAAAACCCTCACTCAGAATCTGTTTTTACTAAAACACTATCCTGATTATATCTTCAATTTTGAAGGAGGTGTAAAATACGCCTGGATGAAGGAGTATTATCCCGAACAATATGAAGAGGTGAAGCAGTATGTGAAAGCAGGGCGCTGGCATCTTGCCGGGAGCAGCTGGGAGGCGAGCGATGTGATCATCCCGTCAGTGGAATCGTCTATCCGGAACATTTTGCTTGGACAAAATTTTTATCGTCGGGAATTTGGGGTGGAAGGCAAAGATATATTCTTACCGGATTGCTTTGGATTTGGCTGGACGCTTCCTTCTATTGCTTTCCATTGCGGATTGATTGGATTTTCTTCACAAAAATTAGGTTGGCGTTATCATCCTTTCTATGGAGATCGGAAATATCCTTTTACTATAGGTTTATGGAAAGGTATCGATGGAAATGAGGTGATGTTTGCTCATGGATATGATTATGGACATAGGTGGAATGATGAAGATTTATCTGAAAGCAGCGATTTGGAGGGGCTGGCAAAAAGCAGTTCGTTGAATACGGTTTATCGTTATTATGGCACAGGTGATACGGGAGGATCTCCAACTTTGGAGTCTGTTCGTTCTGTTGAAAAAGGGATTAAAGGGAAGGGCCCCGTTGAAATTATAAGCGCTGCCAGTGACCAACTTTTTAAAGATTATCAGCCTTTCTCCAGTCATCCGGAACTTCCGGTTTTTAATGGTGAATTATTAATGGATGTTCATGGCACCGGATGCTATACCTCTGAAGCTGCCATGAAACTCTATAATCGTCAAAATGAGCAATTGGGCGATGCTGCGGAAAGAGCGGCGGTTACTGCTGATTGGTTGGGAGGAAACTATCCCGGCAAAACGCTTACTGATTCTTGGAAACGGTTTATTTTTCATCAATTCCATGATGACCTAACGGGTACTTCTATTCCAAAGGCTTATGAGTTTTCCTGGAATGATGAATTGATTTCTTTAAAACAATTTTCAAGTGTATTATCTTCTTCTGTAACTGCTATTGCCGGTCAAATGGATACCCGGGTTAAAGGCATCCCGGTCATTCTTTATAATGCAAATGACTTTCCTGTTTCAGATATAGCTGATATTTCAATTAATATGCCTGAAAAGTCTAATGACGTTAGGGTATATGATGCTCAGGGAAAGAGAGTCGCATCTCAGTTGATTGGTTATGAAAAAGGGAAAGCACGGATACTACTTGCTGCTCATATTCCGGAGAATGGATATAGTGTGTATGACATTAGTGCGGGAAAAGGGCAAAAGAATAGTTTGCCGGAGTCACACTCTATGATAGAGAACTCTGTGTATAAAATTACTTTGGATAAAAATGGAGACGTTTCTTCTTTGATAGATAAACGTAATGGCAAAGAATTGGTAAAGGAAGGGGAAGTTATCCGTCTGGCTCTTTTCACCAGAAACGAATCCTATCAGTGGCCGGCTTGGGAAATTTTGAAGGAAACCATCGACCGGAATCCTATCTCAATTACAGATCATGTTCAAATAACTCCGGTTGAGAATGGGGCGCTTCGTAAGACGATCTGTATTGAAAAGCAATATGGCAAGTCTCTGTTTAAACAATATATACGTCTGTATGAAGGTAGTCGGGCAGATCGTATTGATTTTTATAATGAAATAGATTGGCAGTCGGGAAATGCGCTTTTGAAAGCCGAATTTCCTTTAACGGTTAATCATGACAAAGCGACCTACGATTTAGGGTTGGGGTGTGTTGAGAGAGGAAATAATACGCCTACTGCTTATGAAGTTTATGCACAGCAATGGGCTGATTTGACGGACAAGCAAAATAGTTATGGGGTGTCGATTTTAAATAACTGTAAATATGGTTGGGATAAACCCAATGATCATACACTGCGGTTGACTCTACTTCATACTCCTTCTACACAAAATAATTATTCTTATCAGGATCATCAGGACTTTGGTCATCATGTTTTCACTTATAGTCTGGTTGGACACGTTGGGGCTTTGGATAAATCATCTACTGCTCGGAAAGCGGAACTTCTGAATCAACCGTTGAAGGCTTTTGTTACAGTAAAACATAATGGTCCGTTGGGCAAAGAATTTTCTTTTATCCGTTCCAACAATAAGGATGTGATGATAAAGGCTTTGAAGAAAGCTGAAAACACGGATGAGTATGTGGTACGCGTGTATGAAACAGGTGGAGTGGACGTACAGCAGGCAAAAATTACTTTTGCTGGTGAGATAGAAAAAGCTTATGAAGCGGATGGTACGGAGAAGACGATCGGAGAGGTGCCGTTTAAGGAAAACCAATTGAGTTTCTCAATTCCGTCCTATGGCATCAAGACTTTTAAAGTGACGCTCAAAAAGAAACATTTGATTGAGCCTTTGCAGATTAAATATGTACCGTTGAATTACGATCGTAAATGTTTTAGTTGGAATGCTTTCCGGACAGCAGCCGATTTTGAGTCGGGAAATAGTTATGCTGCGGAGCTCTTACCGGATTCTGTTTTAAAGGCAGATGGCGTTCCTTTTCGTTTGGGAGAAAAAGAAGTCGCTAATGGGATGACTTGTAAGGGAAATATAATTGAATTACCTGTCGGACATCAGTTTAACCGACTTTATCTTCTCGTTGCTTCGACTAATGAAGATTATCCAGCTATATTCCATGTAGGGAACAAAAAAGAGGAGGTTACAATACCTTACTATAGTGGGTTTATAGGCCAATGGGGACATTTGAATCATACTGAAGGCTTTCTGAAACAAGCTGAAATTGCTTATGTGGGAACACATCGCCATTGTAGTGAAGGAGATGAGGCTTATGTCTTTACGTATATGTTCAAGATTAGTCTGGATATTCCTGCCGGTGCAACAACTGTGATATTGCCTGATAATCCGAATATTGTTCTGTTTGCAGCCACTCTTGTACACGAAGATTATCCACAAGTGGTGCAAGCTTCCACTTTGTTTCAAACAGCGTTGAAACAAGAGAAACAATTACATCAAAATAAAGAGGTGAATTTGTTGAAACAAGCCCGCATATTAGATGATTCCGGTGAAATAAATGAAGAGGAAAAAGCGGAATTTGCTATTGATGGTGATTTACAAACAAAATGGTGTGATGTAGGTAGCACTCCTCACTTTATTGATTTTGATTTAGGACAGGCTAAGGTCATTCAGGGTTGGAAGCTTGTGAATGCCGGGAAAGAAGATTATTCATATATAACCCGTAATTGTTTCTTGCAAGGGAAGAATAGTCTTGATGGTGAGTGGGAAACAATAGATGCTTTGATTGGCAATCATAAAAATGAGGTTTCCCGTATGGTCAATCCTCTTTCTTTTCGTTATATTCGTTTTCTTGTTACCCAACCCACGCAAGAAAATGAAGTGGGGGCTTCCCGAATTTATGAGTTGGAGGTCTTTTAGTTGTAAACAGGCGTTTTAATTAAAATGAATGTGATAAATAAATTGTTGTTGATGAAGAAAGAAAGAAGTACCATTTTTGTTCTGTTTATCATTTTGTTCTTATCCTTGAAAGCTCAGGAGCCTGTGGCTTATGTGAATCCGATGATTGGAACAAATGGTATGGGACATACCTTTCCCGGGGCTTGTAGTCCGTTTGGGGTGGTGCAACTAAGTCCTGATACAGATACAATTCCGCATAATGTGAATGGAGTGTATCAAAAAAACGTTTATGAATATTGTGCCGGTTATCAATATCGGGATAAAACAATTGTCGGATTTAGTCATACTCATTTAAGCGGAACCGGACATTCCGATCTAGGGGATATCCTTATTATGCCTGCTACCGGTCCTTTAAAGTTGAACCCGGGAAGAGCGGATCATCCGGATGAAGGTTATCGATCCTCTTTTAGCCATTCTACGGAGAAAGCTTCTCCGGGATATTATGAAGTCATGCTGGATGATTATGGTATTAAAGCTCAGTTAACCGCAACGCAACGTGTTGGAATTCACAAATATACATTCCCTAAAGCAGGAAATGGACATTTGATCCTTGATTTAATACACGGCATTTATAATTATGATGGGAAAGTGTTATGGGCTAGTATACGGGTTGAGAATGATACGCTATTGACAGGATATCGGATAACAAACGGATGGGCACGTACGAATTACACTTATTTCGCTATAACTTTTTCACAGCCCATAAAGGAATATGGATATAAGGACAAAGAAAAGGTTGTGTACAATGGCTTTTGGAGACGCTTTAATCTGAATAAGAATTTCCCGGAAATAGCAGGACGTAAGATAGTTGCTTATTTTGATTTCGAAACATCTGTAAATCCAGAGATAACGGTAAAAGTGGCACTTTCGGGAGTCAGTACTGCCGGAGCACTGAAGAACTTGCAGGCTGAAACTGGAGGAAAAAGTTTTGAGGTTTTAAGGAAAGAAGTAACTGATCAGTGGAATAAAGAACTATCATGTTTTCATATTGAAGGTTCATCAGATCAAAAAGCAATGTTTTATACTTCGCTTTATCACACGATGATAAATCCTTCTGTTTATATAGATGTTGACCAGTTGTATAGAGGAGTGGATAATAACATTCATAAGGCTTCTGGCTTTACTAATTATACGATTTTCTCTTTATGGGATACTTACCGTGCGGAACATCCTCTCTTGAATTTGATCAAACCTTTTCAAAATGCTGATATGGTGGAATCCATGATTAAACATCAGCAGCAGAGTGTGCATGGCATGTTACCAGTGTGGAGCTTAATGGGTAATGAGAACTGGTGTATGAGTGGCTATCATGCTGTTTCCGTTTTAGCTGATGCTATCACTAAGGGAACTTTTTCTAATAAAGATGAGGCGTTAAAAGCTATGGTAAGTACTTCCAAGGTTCCTTACTACGAGGGATTAGCCGATTATATACGTTTGGGATACGTCCCTTTTGATAAAAGCGCAACGGCGGCATCTACTACTTTGGAATATGCTTATGATGATTGGACTATCTATCAAACTGCTCTAAATAGTGGAAATATGAAGCAGGCTGAGATTTATCGGAAGCGTGCCTTGAATTATCGGAATATTTATGATACGACTTTAGGGTATGCACGTCCCAGATACATTGATGGAAGTTTTAAAAAGGATTTTGATATTTTGCAGACTTATGGGGAGGGATTCATTGAAGGTAATTCTTTAAACTTTTCTTTTCAGGTGCCTCATGACGTATTTGGCATGATAAAATTGATGGGTGGCAATAAGGCTTTTATCCAGAAATTAGATCATCTGTTTTCCATGCATTTACCGGAAAAATACTATAAGGATAATGAAGATATAACGAAAGATTGTCTGGTTGGAGGCTATGTTCATGGTAATGAACCAAGTCATCATGTTCCTTATCTATATGCCTGGACTTCGCAGCCTTGGAAAACTCAGTATTGGATACGCGAGATTCTTAATCGTATGTATAAAAACAGTATTGATGGATTGGGAGGTAATGATGATTGTGGACAAATGTCTGCATGGTACATTTTTTCTGTGATGGGATTCTACCCGGTATGTCCGGGGACAGACCAGTATGTATTGGGAGCTCCTTATTTGCCTTATTTGTGCCTAAATCTTCCCAATGGTAGGAAGTTGGAGATCATTGCTAAAGGAATTAGTGAGATAAACCGCTATGTAAAAACGGTGAAATGGAATGGACATCTATACAATAAGCTATATGTGACTCATGAAGAACTGCTGAAGGGTGGGAGATTGGAGTTTGAAATGAGTAGGGTTCCTAATCGTAAAAGGGGAACTAAATTTGATGAAAAGCCTTATTCTATGACTAATGATGTTAAATGATTAAATACCATCAATAAATATGAATAAATATTCTTTGCTATTTGTGGCATGTGCCATTGTATGTGCTTGTATGGGTAAAAACCATCTGGATAATTTGCCCGGTGAATCTTGGATGAGTTATAATGTAGGAAATATAAAGTTTGAGGATAAAGCGCCGCACTCTTCAGGATCTGAAATTTATCATCAAATCATCAAAGATCCCGAAGCATATATAAAAGAGCAGGCACGTGTGGTTTTGTCAACTCTTTATCGTTCTCCTGAAGATAGTATTCCTCCTGTACATACAATTCACTATACATTGGAAGATATTGATGGAATTTCGGCAAAAGGTGGAGATCATGGGAATATTACTGTTTTTTATAGTACAAGACATATTGAAAGGTCTTTTGCCAAAAATGACACTGCTAAAGTTCTTTTTGAGACACGTGGGGTCTTGTTGCACGAGCTGACTCATGCTTATCAGTTGGAACCTCAGGAAATAGGATCATACGGTACTAATCGAGTCTTTTGGGCTTTCATTGAAGGTATGGCTGATGCTGTTCGTATAGCGAATAACGGCTTTAAAGCAGGGAACAGGCCGAAAGGCGGAAATTATATGGATGGTTATCGTACAGCAGGCTATTTCTTTGTATGGCTGAGAGACCATAAGGACTCTGATTTTCTAAGAAAGTTTAATAGGAGTACTTTGGAAGTGATTCCATGGTCTTTTGATGGGGCTATAAAGCATGTCTTGGGGCAGCAATATAGCATTGATGAACTATGGCATGAATATCAAGTTGCGATAGGAGATATACAATCTTAAAAATAGGAATTATGTTACAAGGTTATAAAAGATTGTTTTTAGGATTTCTTTGTGGAGCTAGTTGTTTATTAGGCATAGCTCAAATTCAAACGGAAAAATTAGTGGATTATGTGAATCCATTTGTGGGGACAGATGGATATGGTAATGTATATCCGGGGGCTCAAACCCCTTTCGGGGGAATACAAATGAGCCCCGACACCGATGATAAATATTATGATGCAGCTTCCGGTTATAAGTATAATCGGCCGACTATAATGGGATTTAGCTTAACTCATCTCAGCGGGACAGGTATTCCTGATTTGGGCGACTTTTTATTTATTCCTGGAACAGGTGAAATGAAGTTGGAACCGGGTACGCATGAAGATCCTGATAAAGGCTATCGTTCGCGCTATTCACATCAGGAAGAATGGGCTTCTCCCGATTATTATGGAGTGGAATTAAAAGACTATGGCATCAAGGCTGAAATGACTTCCGGAGTGCGTAGTGGCATTTTCCGATTTACCTATCCTAAATCGGAAAATGCTTTTATTATGATTGATCTGAACCATACCTTGTGGCAATCTTGCGAATGGTCTAATTTACGGATGATAAATGATTCCACTTTGACCGGATATAAATTAGTGAAAGGATGGGGACCGGAACGGCATGTCTATTTTGCGGCTGTATTTTCTAAAAAGCTAGCGGGATTATGCATCATGCAAAATCAAAAGCCGGTTATTTATAATACTTCCCGGTTCAGAAGTGCTTATGAGGCTTGGGGGAAAAATATAATGGCTTGTATTTCTTTTAATACGCAAAAAGGGGAGGAAGTATTTGTAAAGACCGCAATCTCTTCTGTTAGTACAGCTGGAGCTTTATCGAACCTGAAAGAGCTGGATGGAATGACTTTTGATCTGCTAAAGCGTAAAGGGGAGGAACTCTGGGAAAAAGAGTTGAGTAAATATACTATTAAAGCTGATTTGGAGACCAAACAAACGTTCTACACTTCTGCTTATCATGCTGCGTTACATCCTTTTATTTTTCAAGATGCCGATGGTCGCTTCCGCGGATTGGATAAGAACATTGAAGAGGCGAAAGGTTTTACAAATTATACTGTGTTTTCTCTTTGGGATACTTACCGTGCGTTTCATCCTTGGTTGAATCTTGTGAATCGGCCATTAAATGCTGATATAGCAAATTCCATGTTGGCACATTATGATAAAAGTGTCGAAAAGATGCTTCCTATTTGGTCTTTTTATGGGAATGAGACTTGGTGTATGATTGGATATCATGCGGTTTCCGTATTGGCAGACATGATTGTAAAAGGCGTTAAAGGATTTGATTATCAACGTGCTTATGAAGCAATGAAAACCACTGCAATGAACCGGCATTATGATTGTTTGCCGGAGTATTGCACTTTAGGATATGTCCCTTTTGATAAAGAGGCAGAGTCAGTCTCTAAAACCTTGGAATATGCTTATGATGATTATTGTATTGCCCAAGCTGCTAAAGTGTTGGGGAAAAAGAAAGATTATGATTATTTCTTAAACCGTTCGCTTTCCTATCAAAATTTGATTGATCCTGTGACTAAGTATATGAGAGGTAGGGATAGTAGTGGCCATTGGAGGACTCCTTTCTCTCCCATTGCTTATCAAGGGCCCGGATCGGTTAATGGCTGGGGGGATATAACCGAAGGTTTTACCATGCAATATACATGGTATGTACCTCATGATGTACAAGGTTATATTAATGAAGCCGGTGAAAAATGGTTTAAGAAGAAATTGGATGAGTTATTTACGATGAAATTGCCTGATGATATTCCCGGAGCACATGATATACAGGGGCGTATCGGCGGGTATTGGCATGGCAACGAGCCTTGTCATCATATTATCTATTTATATAATTATTTAAAAGAACCTTGGAAATGTCAGCAATGGATACGTACTGTGGCTGAACGTTTTTATGGGAATAAGCCGGGGGCTTTAAGCGGTAATGATGATTGCGGACAGATGTCTGCATGGTATATGTTCAATTGTCTTGGCTTTTATCCGGTTGCTCCTTCCAGTAACATCTACAACGTCGGTTCTCCTTGTGTGGAAGCGATGACGGTGAAGATGAGCAACGGCAAGTTGATTAAAATGACGACATCCGGTTGGTCCAAGAAGAATGTCTATATAAAAGCAATGTATGTGAATGGAAAGAAATGGAACAAATCTTATTTGAAATATGGTGATCTCTGTAATGGAGTGGATATTCATTTTGTTATGAGTGATAAGCCTAATTACAAGCGTGCTGTATCCGACGAAGCAGTTCCTCCTTCTTTATCTATACCCGGAGATACAATGAAGTATCAATCTTCTGGTAATAATGAATAATCTTTTTATGAGGTGCTTATTGAATATTGAGGTGTTTTTATAAACGGCTAGTCGTTTTGTCTATGATTTCTAGAGATTATTTTTATTTTTGCATATTATCTAATATGAATACCGATGAAGAAACATTTTTTGATAGCTCTATTTTATCTATTGTCTTTGTCCTCTTTTTCTGCTCAAACAGAAGTTGAGGATAAAACTCCGGTTGATTATGTAAATCCCTATATTGGCAATATCAGTCACTTATTGGTCCCCACTTATCCAACGGTTCATTTGCCGAATAGTATGTTGCGGGTTTATCCTCAGCGGGAAAGCTTTACAGGGAATACGATTGATGGCTTGCCTGTGATTGTAACCAGCCATAGAGGGCGTTCAGCCTTTGGATTAAGTCCTTATCAAGGGGATTTGTCTAAAGCCTCGAGTAGTATTCATTACGGTTATGATAATGAAGTTTCTAAACCTTATTATTATAGTGTCGATTTAGACGACTATGATATTCATGTGCAATATGCTCCGTCCCATCAGTCGGCAATTTATCATTTTAACTTCGCTCATACAGAAGAACCTGCTTATCTGATATTTAATACATCCGATGGGCAGTTGGAGACGGATGGAAAAACCATTCAGGGTTTTCAAAATTTGGGAAATAATACGCGTGTATATATTTATCTGGAAACAGAACAATCCCCGGTTAAAGTAGGTGTAAATCAAGATGGTTGCATACAGACGGATAATAGAGTAACGGAAGGACATCATGCTTATTTTGTTCTCCAATATCCTAAGGAGACCAAATCTATAAGTCTGCGTTATGGGGTTTCGTTTATTTCTACAGAACAGGCGCAGAGAAATCTCCGTCGGGAAATTCGGGACTATGATCTAAAAAAGGTTGCGGATCGGGGACGTTCCATTTGGAACCAAACGCTTGGAAAGATTGAAGTGGAAGGAGGTACGGTTGATCAGAAGACTGTATTTTATACTTCTTTGTACCGTACTTATGAGCGGATGGTTTGCATTTCAGAAGACGGTAAGTATTTTAGTGCGTATGATGGTAAGGTGCATGAAGATGGGGGGACTCCATTTTATGTGGATGATTGGATTTGGGATACTTATCGGGCCACCCATCCTTTACGCTTAATTATTGATGAGAAAAAAGAGAGTGATATGATTCATTCTTTTATACGGATGGCTTATCAGATGGAACCACATTGGATGCCCACTTTTCCTGAGATAACGGGAGACAGTCACCGTATGAATTGTAACCACGGGGTTGCTACCATTCTGGATGCTTATAATAAGGGCATGCGCTCTTTTGATTTGAGCAAGGCTTATGAGGCATGCAAAGCTGCTATTACTCAAAAAACATTAGCCCCCTGGTCTGCCAAACCGGCGGGAGTACTTGATCGCTTTTATAAAGAACATGGTTATTTTCCGGCTTTAGCTCCGGGGGAGAAGGAAACCGTTCCGGAAGTCCATTCGTGGGAACGTCGCCAGCCTGTGGCTGTCACTCTGGGAACGGTGTATGATGAATGGTGCCTGGGGAATATTGCCGATGCTTTAGGCTATAAAAACGAATCTGACTATTTTCTGAAGCGAAGCTTAAATTACCATAAGGTATTCAATGAGAAAACACGCTTCTTTCACCCTAAAGATTCTTTAGGTAACTTTATCCAGCCGTTTGACTATAGGTACTCCAGTGGAGTAGGGGCACGTGATGCTTATGATGAGAACAACGGTTGGGTATATCGCTGGGATGTTCCTCATAATATTAGTGACCTTGTACACATGATGGGAGGTAAAAAGCAATTTGTTACGGAACTGGAGAGCATGTTTAGCACTCCGCTGGGTAAAGGGCGTCCTGATTTCTATCATCAGTTTGGTGATCATACCGGCAATGTGGGACAATTTTCAATGGGGAATGAGCCTGCCATGCACATTCCTTATCTTTATAATTATGCAGGTGAACCCTGGCGCACGCAAAAGCGTGTGCGCGGTTTATTGAAGGAATGGTTTCGTAATGATTTAATGGGAATACCTGGAGATGAAGATGGTGGAGGACTTACTTCTTTTGTTGTGTTTTCCATGATGGGATTTTATCCGGTTACTCCGGGAATGCCCATGTATGTTATAGGAAGTCCTGTCTTTAAAAGCGTTACGATTCATTTAAGCAATGGAAAGGTCTTTCGAATTATATGCCATAATTATTCTCCTGATAATAAATATATTCAATCTGCCAAATTGAACGGGAAAATATGGAATAAATCGTGGTTTACTCACGAGTGCCTGATGAAGGGTGGTCAATTGGATTTTGTGATGGGCAAACATCCAAATAAGTCATGGGCTATTGATGATAATGCAATACCTCCTTCTTTTAAGATGAATGCCAGTCATTGATGATTCTTTGACTAATTATTCAAAAAGAAGAATATATTAAAGTTTGTTTTATCTAGTCGTCCCTTAAAAAGCATATTTCAGCGAAACCTTTTCTATTTGGAGTGTTTCGCTGAATCTTTTTAAGAGTAGCCGAAGAACCCTCATGGCTCTTTTGAAGTTATATGCGGCTGCCGCTAGCATGAGGTTGATAGCATCCCCTAATACTCCTTTATAAAAGTTTCGCCCTAAGCGATAATCAGTCTTCAAATGTCCAATAGTT